>SXGQ01319484.1_pt1 | contig 26068 bp, 24 predicted proteins | sample 3178371 | NCBI WGS metagenome assembly SXGQ01 (sample SAMN11356859, study PRJNA531348) | freshwater metagenome | isolation source: freshwater sample F1-20 | place: China: Fuxian Lake, Yuxi | collected 2017-12-25 | reverse complement strand
TGCTTTTAGTCCAAAAAAGTATCACTGAAGGTTCTTTATCCTTACTTGTTTTCTGCGGACTTCTTGGAGATAAACTTTCACAGGAAATCGATCCTCTAAAGAAAGGAGAACTAGAAGCATTGTTGGATCTCTTGATCCCAATTGCTAAAAGCTATCCATCCGAAATGGGGCTTCATAGTACCTCCATGGCCATTCAGGTGCTAGGAGGCGCCGGTTACACCACTGACTTTCCTGTGGAGCAATATTACCGGGAAGCACGAATCCATCCTATTCACGAGGGGACCACTGGGATTCATGGACTAGACTTATTGGGTAGAAAATTGCTGCTCCATGAAGGATTGGGCTGGAAAATGCTTCAAAAAGAACTCGAAATAACGATTTGGGAAGCAAAAAATCTACCGGACTTAGCTGAACTGACAAATGCTTTTGAAAAATATTGCAAGAGATTTGCAGAAGGAACCGCACAAATTTTGTTCAAACGAAATCAAGGTCCTGACTACTTCTTAGCAGATGCTACCCTCTTTTTGGAAGGAGCTGGAATTCTCTGCATGGGTTGGATGTGGCTCAAGCAAGCCATTACTGCTCAGCGGGCATTAGATCTGGGAACTATGGAACAGGATTTCCATTTAGGAAAAATTGAGACCGCATGCTACACCATGGAATACGAGCTTGTAAAGCTCAAAGGATTGTTGGAACGGTTTGCATCCACAAGCTATCCCAGCATAGCCATGAAAACAGAGTGGTTTTAACTTACTTTTGTAGTGGCATTTGGGAAGCAGATCTTTTGAATCTAAGATTCCTGAATCTTTGAGTAGAAATTTAAGGGCATTGGTAGTGGAATCGAATTAAAGATGAAAAAAATTTTAGTCACTGGTGGAGCAGGATTTTTGGGGAGTCACCTTTGCGATAAGCTACTGGCCGAAGGAAATCAGGTCATCTGCTTGGATAATTTTTTCTCTGGCCACAAAAGAAACATAGCACACCTAATTCCACTGCCCAACTTTGAGTTACTCGTACAGGATGCAACGATCCCATTTCAGCTATCAGTAGACGAAATTTACAATTTGGCATGCCCTGCCTCCCCCCGCCTGTACCAAAGTTTCCCGATAGAAACATTTAAAACCTCCATTCTAGGAGCACTAAACCTACTTGAGATTGCAAAAAAAACGGGGGCAAAGATTTTTCAAGCTTCTACCTCAGAAGTTTACGGAGACCCACAGCTACATCCCCAAGCGGAATCTTATTTTGGAAATGTGAATCCAATAGGACCAAGGGCATGTTATGACGAGGGAAAACGAGGGGCAGAAACCTTGTTTTTTGATTACCATCGACAACACCAAGTGGACATCAAGGTCATGCGTATATTTAATACCTATGGCCCGCGCATGAGTGCCACGGATGGAAGGGTAGTGTCCAACTTAATCTTACAAGCATTGCAAGGAGAAGCGCTCACAGTAGTTGGCGATGGAAACCAAACGCGCTCTTTTTGTTACGTTGACGATACCGTTGACGCGATGTGGCGTCTAATGAATAGCTCCAAAACGCTCACAGGCCCAATCAATGTGGGCAATCCCTTAGAATGCACCATTTTGGACTTGGCTAGCTTGATCCTTGACTTGACAGGCAGCAAAAGCCAGCTTACTTTTTTACCTGCTACTGCGGACGACCCAATTAGGAGGCAGCCCTTGGTAGATTTGGCGAAAAATGAACTTTCCTGGACTCCAAGCGTATCATTGAAAGATGGGCTGATTCAAACCATTGCCTATTTTGAAAAGCTCTTAAAATAATAATTTAGCCCCGGTTAAATTTAATCCAGTGGGTCTAGCCTAAAAAAAGTATTTTTGTCTTTACAAAAAAAGTCTACCTAACCCCAAGTATGGAAAATTCACTGGCTCATCCGGATAATTTAATCGATCATCCCGGGATCATTATAGGATTTACGGTAGTCGTGATTTTTATGCTACTCCTCGATTTAGGTATCTTCAATAAAAAAAATCACATCATTTCGAATCAAGAAGCAGCTATCTGGTCAATAGTCTGGATCGGGCTCTCCATGGTTTTTAGTGTTTTCATTTACATCGTAACTGCTGAGGCCTCAGGATTAGAAAAATTCTCTCAGTATCAAGCTGCCTATTGGATAGAAAAAGCACTTTCTGTAGATAATTTATTTGTATTCATTCTAGTATTTGGCTATTTCAATGTTCCAAGAGAGCTCCACCACAAAGTCCTTTTTTGGGGAATTATTGGGGCATTACTTATGCGGGCCATCTTTATTTTTGCAGGAGTAGGACTCATAAACTTGACTTTTTTGCCAGAAATGAACCTATTCGGTCAAGATGTAAAAATCAATGCAGTACTGACCATTTTCGGATTCTTCCTAATCTATGCAGGCATCAAATCCTGGTTTGCTGATGACAAAGATGACCACGAAAAAGATTTTAGTAAAAGCCCCGGTGCTCAGCTAATTTACAAACTTTTTAAGGTAAGTAAGGAATACAATGGAGGGAAATTTTTCACCATCGAAAATGGAGTGAAAATGGCTACCCCTCTCCTAGTTGTTGTTGCTGTTATCGAGTTTACTGACTTAATTTTTGCTGTGGATTCTATCCCTGCCATTTTTGCAATTGCGCCGGATGATCCCTTTATTCTCTACACATCCAATATTTTTGCAATTCTTGGCTTACGATCCTTGTATTTTCTTTTGGCTAATTTTATTCACATGTTTAGCCGATTGAAATTTGGCCTAGCCATTATCTTAGCCTTCATTGGCTTCAAAATGATTATTGCTCCCTTCTACCACATCTCTTCACCTCTTTCACTTTCAGTGGTGGGTGGGATATTGATTTTGTCAGTAGCGGCCTCCATTCTTTTCCCTATAAAGGAATCGTAAAAATAAGCGCACAAAAAAGACCGCCGAAGCGGTCTTTTTTGCTTAGTATCCTAAGGTCTTTAGCATACTTTCTTCCTTTTGATCGCTGGCAAACAGCCAATGCTTCACCTGCCCATTTTTATCTCGGTCAATCAATACGTGTTTCGGTGCTGGAATCAGGCAATGCTGAATGCCTCCATATCCGCCTAGTGATTCCTGGTATGCACCCGTATGGAAAAAGCCGATATACTGCTGCTTTTTTTCAACTAATTTGGGAAGATAGATGTTGAATTGATGGGCTTCTGAATTGTAATAATCCATGCTATCGCAAGTCAAGCCTCCCAAGGAGATATTGTGGTACTCTTCTTCCCAGTTATTTACAGCGAGCATGATGTATTTCTGATTCAATCCCCAGCTGTCTGGCAATTGTGTGATAAAGGAACCATCAATCATGTACCACAATTCCTTGTCATTCTGAAGTTTTTCCTGCAAAATGGAATACAACACCGCCCCACTTTCTCCAACAGTATAGCTGCCAAATTCGGTAAAGATATTTGGTTCAGTAGTGTTGTTTTTGGCACACATCCACTTGATATTCTTGACAATTTGATCTGCCATGTACTGGTAATCGTAGTCAAAAAAGACGTTGGTTTTGATTGGCCAGCCCCCTCCAATGTCCATGGAGTCCAAACTCGGTGCTACCCGCTTCAACTCCACGTATTTTTGAATAAAACGAGTCAATTCAGACCAATAGTAGGCGGTATCCTTGATGCCTGAATTGATAAAAAAGTGAAGCATTTTAAGGCTCACTTGCGGATTATTCTTGATTTTTTCCTCATACAAGGAGATGATATCGTTGTAGCGAACTCCCAACCGTGAGGTGTAAAATCCAAATTTGGGTTCTTCATCCGAAGCAATTCGGATTCCTACCTGAAAAGGAACATTGACGTGCTCTAAATAATAATCTATTTCCGTAAGGTTGTCTAAGATCGGGATACAATTGACAAAGCCATCATTGAGTAGCTCAGAGACATACTGCTTGTATTTCTCCCGCTTGAAGCCGTTACAAATGATATAGGTGTCCTTCCGGATTTTTCCTTTGGCATACAAGCTCCGCACCAAAGGAATATCGAAAGTAGAGGAAGTTTCGATGTGAATATCATTTTTTAATGCCTCATCCAGCACAAAACTGAAGTGCGAAGATTTGGTACAATAGCAATAAGTATACTTCCCTTGGTAGTTGTGCGTCTTTATCGCATTCCCAAAGAAGGTTTTTGCATGTTGAATATTTTCCGAAATTTTGGGTAGATAGGTAAGCTTCAAAGGAGTACCATAGGTTTCTATAATCTCCATCAAGTTTACCCCGTTGAAGTAAAGCTGCTTGTTTTCCACTGTAAACTCTTTGGTCGGAAAATCAAAGGTTTGCTGAATCAAATCAATGTATCTATTCATCTACCAAAATGGACTAAGGTTTGTAATAAGGCTGCAAAAATTGCGCTTTTATTGACGCTTACCAAAGTTTTGAACCACAAATTCTTAGCAGGATTTATTTTGATAAAACTCAATTAACAGTCAACCTATTTTTTAGTCAATTTTTTAACCCGCAGCACTCCCGATTTTAACACTTTCGCAACATTCAAAAACTTGAATTTCGCTGTCCAGCATATCAAGAGTAAGCCGATTACACCTCTCGGATTGTGCTCGTTTTTTCCCTAGATTTACAACTATAAAAACCCAACTATACCCTAGAGATGCGTAAGATTAAATTGGTCGAAGTTCGTTCAGAAATTGCTGCCGGCACCCGAGGTGCTAGCCTAGGAGTGGATGCACTTAAGATTGCTAGCCTAGACAAAAAGTCTAATTTTTTCTCTCAGTTCGAACCCATCAGCGTACCCGATGCCAATAATTTCCTATGGAAGGGAAACAAACATCCTTTTGCCAACTACATTGACGGAGTATATCAGGTAGTTAAAAATGTGGCCTCTACCATTGAATCCCTCCGGTTGGAAATGAAATTTCCTATTGTCCTGGCGGGTGACCACAGCACGGCAGCAGGAACAATCATGGGAATCAAAGGTGCCCATCCTGAAAAAAAGCTGGGGGTAATCTGGATTGATGCACATGCAGATCTGCATACCCCCTACACCACCCCTTCAGGAAACATGCACGGCATGCCTCTTGCCATGGCTGCACATTTGGACAACTTAGACTGTCAACTCAATCTTCCAGCAGCTGAAACTTGTGCCTATTGGGATCGAATCAAGAAAATTGGCGGAGACTCTCCAAAAATTGATCCAAAGGACATTGTCTTTATTTCGGTACGAGATACGGAGGAAGCAGAAAATTCACTGATAGCTAAATTTGGAATCCTGAATTTTACCACCGAAATCGTTCGGCAATTGGGAGTACTTGAAGTTGCCAAACGGGCTTTGGAGCATTTAAAGGATTGTGATCAGTTGTATATTTCCTTTGATGTAGATAGCCTAGACCCTTCAATATCTCTTGGAACAGGAACTCCTGTACCCAATGGATTGACAGTTGATGAAGCAATCCAGCTAAACGCTGAACTCATCAAAGACAAGCGCGTTTGCTGCTGGGAGATTGTGGAAGTAAACCCAACCCTTGACAGTGAAAATACTATGGCAGAAATTGCATTTGAAGTACTGGAGATTACCACAAAATCGTTGGTAAATCATTTTTAAACTCACAAAATGTGAGTTTTGATGCAGTCAGATTCGTACAGTCAAAACTAGCTAGCTCAGACTTTTTTTTGTTATTATGAACAGTGGTGCCACATATTACAAGAAGCCGTCTTAAATTTGTTGTACCCAAGCTAAAAGGAATGCTACTCCAATAATTTTTGAGTTAGATAGCTGTCAAACTTTCGCTGGGGTAAACCTCGATACCATGAATTTTCAAGATTCCATCCTCAAGGGCATCCAAGATGCTTTTGCTTCCTGCTTTCAAGTAGCTATTCCTTTGGATCAGCTTAGCTTAGCCCCCACGAAAAAAGAATTTGAGGGCAGCTACACCTTAGTTGTATTTCCATTTTTGAAACAGTCACAATTAAGTCCTGAGGCAACTGCTACCCAACTAGGTACCTATCTGAAAGCTCATGTACCCGCAGTGAAGGACTTCAATGTGGTCAAAGGATTTTTGAATTTGGTGGTTGCACAAGAAGAATGGATCAGCTTATTCAAACAAGTTTATTCCTCACCTAGCTTCGGGCAACTTCCAAGCAATGGTCAAAAAGTAATGGTGGAATATTCCTCCCCCAATACAAATAAACCACTCCACCTAGGTCACTTGAGAAATAATTTTTTGGGTTACTCAGTTGCTCAGCTTCTCAAAGCTTCTGGATACGAGGTAGTTAAGGCAAATTTGGTGAATGACCGTGGCATTCACATCTGCAAATCCATGGTGGCCTACCAGCATTTTGGAAATGGCGAAACACCAGCCACATCAGGGCTCAAAGGAGATCACTTGGCGGGGAAGTACTATGTCTTGTTTGACAGCCACTACAAAGAACAACAGAAAGAGCTAGTAGCTGCAGGACTGTCAGAGGATGAAGCCAAGAAAAATGCCTCTCTGCTACTCGAAGCTCAGGAAATGCTTCGGCTTTGGGAAGACCAAGATCCAGAAATCATTACCCTATGGAATAAGATGAATGGCTGGGTGTACGCAGGTTTTAATAGCACTTACCAAAGGATGGGTGTGGACTTTGATATCACCTATTACGAATCAAATACCTACCTTCTTGGTAAAGATATTGTGGAAGAAGGGTTAGGAAAAGGCGTATTTTTCAAAAAAGAAAATGGCTCCGTTTGGGTTGACCTCACCGAAGAAGGCCTAGACGAAAAACTCGTATTGCGTGGAGATGGCACTTCGGTTTACATCACCCAAGACATGGGGACTGCGGATTTAAAATACCAAGATCATAAGATCAACAAATCTGTATATGTAGTTGGAAATGAGCAAGATTACCACTTTGATGTCTTGTTCAAAATCATGCGGAAACTAGGCCGTTCCTACGGACCTGGACTTTATCACCTCTCCTATGGCATGGTAGACCTGCCCACAGGCAAAATGAAATCACGAGAAGGAACGGTAGTGGATGCAGATGAATTGATGGAAGAAATGGTCGCTACTGCAGCGCACCATACCAAGGAACTTGGAAAGATTGAAGGATTTACAGAGACTCAAGCCAGGGAATTGTATGAGATGCTTGGAATGGGTGCCCTCAAGTACTTTTTGTTGAAGGTGGATCCTAAAAAGCGAATGCTCTTTAACCCACAGGAATCCATTGAATTCCAAGGTAATACTGGTCCATTTATTCAATATTCCCATGCTAGAATCGCGGCAATTTTAAGAAAAGCCGAACAAATTGGGGTGAATCTTTCTGCAGAAAGTTTTGCAAACCTTACTGAGCTTGCAGAGACTGAGTCGACCCTTATTCAGTTATTGAATGATTTTGAGCGAAGAATTAAAGTGGCTGCTGAGGACTATTCCCCTGCCATTCTAGCTCAGTACTTATTTGACCTAGCCAAAGAGTACAATAGATTCTATGCTGAACTTCCCATATTCCATGAGAAAGACCAACAACTCCAAGCCTTTCGAGTGGCGCTTTCTTTGCAAACAGCCAAAACAATCAAAAGGGGAATGAGTTTATTGGGTATACAAGTTCCTGAACGAATGTAATTATGAAAACAATCCTATTATCTCTCAGCGTAGCCTTATTAGCTTGTGGTACGACCTTAGATCGGCCTAAAAATAAGGCAGACTTACACCCCGCATACAACCAAACTATGGAAAGTTCATTTTATGACTTCAAAGTCAAAGACATCAATGGTCAAGAAGTTGACTTTTCTTCCTACAAAGGAAAAAAATTGCTCTTAGTGAATGTAGCTTCCAAGTGTGGGTACACGAAGCAATATGCGCAGCTCCAAGAATTGTATGCGCAGTATGGCAAGGATATCTTGATTCTTGGATTTCCTGCAAACAACTTCGGAGGTCAGGAGCCTGGGACCAACGAGGAAATCAAAGAATTCTGCTCTACAGAATTTGGAGTTACCTTTCCCATGTTTGAAAAAATTTCAGTAAAAGGCTTTGATAAACATCCTTTGTATCGTTGGCTGTCCGATGCCAGTCTCAATGGATGGAATAATCAAGAACCAAGTTGGAATTTTTGCAAGTACTTGATCAATGAAAAAGGAGAGTTAATTAAGTTTTTTCCTTCTTCAGTAAAACCAATGGATGAGGAAATTTTAGGCCTTATCAAGTCCTGATTACCCTTTTTCCTTGAAAAGAAGCCTTCAATCAAAAAATGAAGCCTGGCTGCACGCAGTCAGGCTTCGTACCTTACCCTTGGCCTTAGCAAGTATTTTTGCGGGCTCTTTTTTGGCCAAATGGCAAGGAAGTTTCCGTTGGGAGGTGTTGCTATTGGCATCACTCACCACGACATTTCTTCAGATCCTTTCCAACCTCGCAAATGATTACGGAGATAGTATTCATGGTGCAGATTCATCAGACCGCACGGGACCAATAAGGGCGGTACAGTCTGGCAAAATTTCGCTTCAAGAAATGAAGCGCGTCATGTTTTTTTTGGGAGTATTATCACTCATTTCAGGAACTCTACTCATCTACATTTCACTTCAAGATTGGCGGTATTTTTTAGGATTCTTTGCCTTAGGTATTGCTGCAATCTGGGCAGCAATTCGTTATACATCGGGTAAAAATCCGTATGGATACTCAGGATTGGGCGATATTGCGGTTTTTATTTTTTTCGGACTTGTAGGTGTATCAGGCACCTATTTCTTGCATAGTTTACAAGCTGATCCGTTAGTCATTTTAATCGCCTTGTCTTTGGGAAGTTTTAGCACCGCAGTTTTGAATATCAACAACATCCGAGATATCGATTCAGATCACCTCGCTGGAAAATTATCCATTCCCGTACGCATAGGACGTAAGAACGCAATAGGTTACCACTGGACTTTAATAGGGCTTGGCTATGTTAGTTTGGGTTTCTTTATAGTGCTAAGTCAAACGTATTTGGCGCTCCTAGCTTTTCTTGTGCTCCCATGGATGATTAGCATCAGTCAAGGGATTCAATCTGCTAGCAGCGCTGCTGAAATCGATCCCTATCTCAAAAAAATGGCATTAAGTACTTTAATCTGGACCCTTCTTTTTGGATTTGGGTTACTTCTAGTGTAAAAGCTGACAAAAGTCCTGTTCTAACCGTCTTATCCCAGTTAACTTGACTGAATAAACGCTAGAAATCATGATTTATATCCTTTTCCCCTTTGATTTTTCGCAGATAGCCACCCAGGCGCTTAATTTTGCTATTAAGTTATCTGACACCTGCTCCAAACTTTACATCACAATCGTTTATGTAGTTGAACTCTCTTTAATTGCTAATGCAGGTACCATAGAGGGGGAATTGATCCCCTTTCGTATTACAAAAAATACCCCTAAGAACTTTATTAAGAGTAAAACTGCTCCGCTTAGGCTAAATAAATTTATTCATCGATTTAAGTTTGAGCAGATACAGACCGATATTTACAATTCACTGTCCGAAGAAGCTGGAATTCTTGAGTATGCTGACGATATTGGTGCAGATTTGATTGAGATGGCAACTCATGGAAGAACAGGTATTCTGCAACTCCTTAGAGGAAGCATCGCTGAAGATGTAATAAACCACTCTAAACGACCTGTTTGGACCTTAAAGACGAGTCCTCAAAAAATTTAACTTGGTGACTGAATAAAATTTTAATGAGCAAAAAAAATAACGAGTGGAAAAAACGTGATGGCATCGTTTTTTCCACTGCAGATTCGTTTGATTACCATTTTGGAGAAGAGGAATCTCAAGAAACTCTCCCTCCATCTCAGCAGAAATTGAAAGTAGTACTAGATAAAAAATCTAGGGCTGGTAAACAAGTTACCCTGGTAGAGGGATTTTTAGGTACAGAAGAAGCTTTGAAGGAACTGGCTAAGCTTCTAAAAAATAAGTGTGGTGTCGGTGGTTCGACCAAAGATGGAGAAATATTGATTCAAGGCGACCATCGCGATAAAGTTGTGCAGGTCTTGATTCAAGCGGGTTATGGTGCAAAAAAGGCAGGGGGTTAAATGGTACCCTACTGGTTGTTTCAACTTCAACTATTTCCTTGGCTTCCATTCTTAGTTTACCAAGCCAAAAAAGTTAGAAAGTCAAGTCCAAAACTTCCCGCTCAGTCTCCTATTTTAACTTTAGGTCAAGGTGAAAAGCATGTTGTGCTTTTAGGGGAATCTACCGTAGCAGGCGTAGGCGCCAGCTCTACCTCAACTACGCTTGCGGGACATTTTTTTCGAATTTTTGGGAAATCCTATCAGATTGAGGCCATCGGAAAAAAGGGGTTACGCGTAAAGGAAGCCTTTTCGCTATATTTCAAGCATAATAAATCGGAAAGTAAAAAATCTGAGGGGGTTCTTCTTTTTTTGGGAGCGAATGATTGTTTCCTATTGACCTCTCCACAAGTATTTAAAAAAGAATTAGAATCCCTGATTCAACAAATTCAAAAGTCCACAAATGCGGAATGGATTTACCTAGCCGCAATCCCACCGGTACACCTATTTCCAGCTTTTTCAGAACAAATGAGGTCTTTTCTTTACAAGCAACGGTACTATTTAATGCGGAAAATGGAGGAAATTGCTGAAAGTAAACCTCAAGTAATTTTTCATCAGATCCCTATGGATTTGCAACCGGAATTCTTTTCTGCAGACGGGATCCATCCTTCAGATTTGGGCTATCAAAAAATTGCCGAATTGGCCATCGAAAAAATGAAGATTTACCTTTCCTAGAACTCTGCTTAGTTAGATCCCTCGATATCATCGAGCAGTTCCGAGTACCAAGCCTCACCGTATTTTCGAACCAGGGCCTCTTTTAAAAAAACATATAGAGGAACTTGAAGGCTTTTCCCTAGTTGGCAAGCAGGATCACAAATATGCCATCTGTTGTAATTTAGCGCATCGTATTGATCGTATTTAGTCACTCGAATGGGGTAAAGATGACACGATATAGGCTTTTTCCAAGAAATTTTGCCATCCAAATAGGCTTGCTCTATCCCACACTTCAAGATCCCTCTATTGTCGTGTAGCGCATAGGCACACTCCCGATTAGCTCCAAGGGTAGGCGTTACTTTATCTCCATCGGAATCAATAACCCAAGTTCCTTGTGCAGCAATCACTTGCCTACCTTCTTCTGTAATGTAGTCCTTTACAAAAGGATAGATTTCTTCTAGAATTTTGGTTTCATCTTCTTCTAAAGGAGCACCTGAATCCCCTTCCACGCAACATGCTCCTTTGCAAGCTTCAAGGTCACACACAAAGAAATTTTCTTTGATGTCATCAGACAAAACCGCATTGCCAACTAAAATCATAGGGGTTATTTTTTTCAAAGATACGTAGAATCCCTTCTAGGGTGATCCTCAAATGGGTACAAAAAAAAAACTGCTCCTATCGGATCGGATCAACCCAGCACTATGAAAAAATAATCTAAAGTTCTGACAGACAAGAAAGTACTAGTCAAAAGGTTTTTTGAATTGAATAAAAATTTAATTGAATCTTTACTTTACGTTTGGCTTTTCAGACCTATTCCCCAAAATTCCCGTACTTTGCAGGGTGCAAGTCGTCTTGCCGCTCCGATTTATCGGAGAGGAAAGTCCGGGCAACAAAGAGCGCCATACTTCCTAACGGGAAGGGCTTTGATTGGTGACGGTCAAAGTACAGCTAGTGCCACAGAAAACAAACCACCTCAGGGAATGGCCAAGACTTGTCTTGTGCACCTACCAGAGGAAAGGGTGAAAAGGTGGGGTAAGAGCCCACCGCCTTCGCAGTGATGGGGAGGGCAAGGCAAACCTTATGGGTTGAAAGATCAAATAGACCTCGGGCAAAGAGCTGCTCGTTCGATTTCTTTTCTTCGGAAAGGAATTCCGAGGTGGGTAGATCGATGGAGTCTTGGTGTGAACCAAGATCAAGATAAATGGCAAGAGCAATTGCTACATTCGATTCGTTCGAAGAGAGCATTGCAACAGAACCCGGCTTACAGACTTGCACTTTTTACTAATTTAACTATGGCAAAAATCCTGATTATAGACGACGAACGCTTTATTCGTGCCTCCCTTCGCGAGATTCTGGAGTATGAAAAATACGAAGTGATCGAGGCCCAAGATGGAGCTGAAGGTTTACAAAAAATCAAAGACGAAGAGGTGGATTTGGTCCTTTGTGATGTAAAAATGCCAATCCTTGATGGAATGGATGTTTTGGATCAAGTAAAGCAGTTGGATCGCTCCCCTCAATTTATCATGATTTCAGCCCATGGCTCTATTGAAACAGCCGTAGAAGCTACTAAAAAAGGAGCCTTTGATTTTATTTCTAAGCCCCCAGAACTCAATCGCTTGCTGTTAACCGTCCGCAATGCGCTGGACAAAAAGCAGTTGGTTACGGAAACCAAGGTGTTGAAGAAAAAACTTTCAAAGAAATATGACATGGTAGGCGAATCTCCTGCCCTTCAAGCAGTAAAAGATACTATTGAAAAAGTTGGACCTACAGATGCACGTGTTTTGATTACGGGACAGAATGGAACAGGCAAAGAGTTGGTAGGCCACTGGATTCATCAAAAAAGCAAGCGTCAAGAGCAGCCTTATGTGGCTGTAAATTGCGCAGCTATTCCATCTGAGTTGATTGAATCTGAGCTATTTGGTCATGAAAAGGGATCCTTCACTTCAGCACATAAGCAACGAACAGGAAAATTTGAACAAGCCCATGGAGGCACACTTTTCCTAGACGAAATCGGTGACATGTCCCTACCCGCTCAATCCAAGGTGCTGAGGGCGCTCCAAGAAAACCTCATCACAAGAGTGGGCAGCGATAAGGATATCAAAGTGGATGTACGTGTTCTTGCTGCTACAAATAAAGATTTGAAGAAAGAAATAGAGTCTGGAAGATTCCGTGAGGATTTATACCATCGATTAAGTGTAATATTGATTCATGTACCCCCATTAAAGGATAGAAAAGAAGATATACCACTCCTATTGGATAAGTTTCTAGATGATATAGCTCAGGAAAGTGGTACAGTAAAAAAGAAGATAAGCAGAGAGGCTAGCGAGCACTTAAAACAATTGCCCTGGACAGGGAATATCCGAGAGCTACGCAATGTAGCAGAAAGACTTGTAATCCTGGGAGAACAAACAATAAGCCTAGAGGATGTAAAAAAATATGCTGATTACTGAGTCAGCATATTTTTTTAGCCTAAAGCTTTTTGAGAAATACTTACTTTGGAATATGCAGGACAGGGTTTGCTGGATGCACAAGAAGCCAATGCTAAGAGTGAAATAATTAGCGCTAAAGAGGCAAAACGTTTCATATAATATGAATTAGATGATTAAAGATGTTTAATAATTTTTTATAAAACAATTACCGAACCAATAAGCTGTATTTCTCTCCTTAATTTACCAAAAGATTGCAACCACGGAGTTCAGAATGATCAAATCTTCCCAATATTTCTAGAAAGCCATTTTCATCCCAAAATCCGATATCCTGAGTTTCAATAAATGCACAGGAATGAAAATTTGCCAAGTCAATTATATTAATCCCACCCTGACTTCGGGTAGAAGGACTGAATGGATCATTTGGATCACGAAGCATTACCCGCATACAACTAGGTAGCTGGTACTTGCCGTATCCCTTGGAATAGACCTGAGAAAGTAGCTCAGTCATGCCGTATTCAGAATGGATCTGTTCCACTTTAAAAAAGTCCCGCAAACGTTGATGCACCTCTTCTCGAATCATCTCCCTCCTTCTACCCTTCATGCCCCCAGTTTCCATCACGATTAAGTTAGGAAATCCTTCAAAAATTGTCGGGGATTCAGCCAAATCCAAGAGCGCAAAAGTGACTCCCAAAAGTAGTACTTTTCGATCTCCATGGGCAAGACTGGCTAGCTGCTTTAGGAGTTCTTCTTGGTTATACAAGTAAAAACCAGAGGCTTCAGAATTACTTTTACTTATGAAATGACTAGCCATAGCGACTAGGCTACTTCCTGGCCGTTCCAAGTATGCGGGCAGCAAAGCTAGCACATGAAAATCCGACAAGGGACCATGCTCCTTTTCAAACAAGCGCTGCGCATGATCGAGGTAAAATTCCTCTGACCAAAGCAAATGTTTGCTCGTAATAGTCCCTGTAGTGCCACTACTGCTGTAAGTTTGCGTGATCGCATCGGTACTACCACAGAAAACAGAAGCCTCTTTAAAAAATTGAATCGGTAAAAAGGGGATCTCTTCTAGTTTTTGGATGGTAGCAGGTTTAATTTTTCTAGCTTGCAGATAAGCCCCATAAATTGGGTTAGTTTGAGCTTGAAACTGAACCAATTCAAGTGCAAAATCTTCAAATTGATCCAAAGTCAAGGTTTTCAACCTTTTTGAAAAACTTTTAAATTCCTGCATCGTTTTATATCTTGAGCTCTTCTTACGGTGCTCTTACCTAGTTTCGAAATGTAAATGTACCTTCATCCATGCGTTTGAAAAACTATTCTTACTTATTGTTTGGTTTCGCTCTGTTGGGATACTCCTGTATCAGCCCACCAGAGAATTTTCCGAGCACTCCTGAAATTGAATTTTCGAGTTTGGAATATGTAGGAACTCCTGGACAAGACTCTTTACTGTTGACACTCAGCTTTAAAGATGCAGAGGGAGATTTGGGTTTGTCCGCCACTGACATCAACCCCCCTTTCAACCCGCTCATTTACAAAAAAGATGCTGCGGGGAACTTTATAACTTACTCCAGAAGGCCAATTACCGCGCCAAAATACAATCCTATTGATTGGGTCATTGATCCCATTGTAAATAATACCATCTTTAAAGACACGCTCTGGGTTGAAAAAAACGACAACCAATACAATATTTTTGTTCGCTTCTTTATCAAAAGAAATGGACAATTTCGGGAATTCAGATGGCAAGATCCACCCTTCTACACCACGTTTAATGGGAGGTTTCCGAGAATCTTGACCACAGAAATCGGTCAGGCAGTAGAAGGAAAAATCACCTACCGCATGCTTTCATCAGGATGGGAGTCTATCTTTAGAACCGATACGCTTCGAATAGATGTACAAATCCAAGACCGTGCGCTAAATCGCTCAAATGAAGTTTCAAGTGCTGCATTGACCCTAAAACAAATCACTCGGAAATAAAAAAAGCTAGTTTAAACTAGCTTTTTTTGTTTACAAGGCAGGATATTTTTTGGGATTGGATTCGTGCATGATCTGATACACTTTCTCTACCACATCCTCGACGCTAGGCTTTGAGAAATAATCCCCATCCGTGGAGTAAGCAGGACGATGCGCTTGAGCTGCCAAGGTTTGTGGAGCCGCATCCAAATAGGAATACACGCTTTGATGATCCAATACTTGCTGCAGCATAAAGGAAGATCCTCCTCCTGGGACATCCTCATCTGCAAAGAGAACTCGATTGGTTTTTTGTATCGATGTACCAATGATACCCTGTGTATCGAAAGGAAGTAAAGTTTGCACATCTATCACTTCCAAGGATAGTCCAATTTCCGCAAGTTCAGCAGCTGCATCCATCACAATTCGGCACATGCTTCCATAGGTGACTACAGTTAAATCATTTCCTTCTCGAAGAATTTCTGGAATCCCCATAGGTACCGTATATTTTCCTATGTTTTGAGGCATTTGTTCTTTTAGTCGGTAACCATTTAAGCATTCAATCACCAATGCAGGTTCATCGGACTTTAGCAGGGTAGCATACATCCCAGCTGCTTGAGTCATGTTTCTTGGCACGCAAACAATCATACCTCTTAGGCTTGATAAGATCATGCCCATCGGAGATCCAGAGTGCCAAACACCTTCCAGGCGATGTCCTCTGGTACGAACAATCAAGGGAGCTTTTTGACCTCCTTTGGTACGGTAGGTCAGTGTAGCCAAATCATCCGAAAGCAACTGAATGCCATACAGGAGATAGTCTAGGTACTGAATTTCCGCCATTGGACGTAGGCCTCGTAAGGCAGCTCCAATCCCTTGACCAATGATGGTACACTCTCTAATGCTGGTGTCCATTACGCGCCATTCTCCAAATTTGGCTTGAAGGCCTGCAAATGCTTGATTGACATCGCCAATTTTACCTACATCTTCACCAAAAGTAAAAAATCGGGGATTGTGCTCGAGCGTATAATCAAAAAATGCTTGTAAAATCTCACGACCATCCACCATGGGTGAACTCTCATTTACTTGTGCAGGAATAACTTGACAGTGGGAAACCGCATGCTCAGTTTGACTGTGCAAATGACTATTGTATCGGTCGAAATTTTTCTCTTGATGCTGGATATACCAATTCTTCAATTCTTTCTTGATTCCTTCTCCCTCAGTGCGAATCAAAAATAAAACCTTTCTAACAGTGCTAACTACATCTTTACGAATCGGGTTGATGGTTTTTTTCAAATCATCCGCAAGTTGAATCAATAGGACCTTTCGGGAAGATTTTTCAGCAGTATTTCGAATCAACGTAAGCGCTTCTTCAAGCTCTATCTTAATTTCGCCCGAAAATGCTACCCAAGCAGCATCTTTCTGTCGCTTCACCTCAACTTTTACAGCTGCCTCAATCTCATCTAGGTGATCTATAGTCGCGAATCCAGAAGAGATGATGTATTCCTTGAATTTGAGAATGCAATCCCAATCGTTTTCCCATTGCAATCGTTCCTTACTCTTGTATCGTTCGTGAGAACCAGAGGTAGAATGGCCTTGGGGTTGGGTCATATCTTCAACATGCAGAAGTACAGGAACATGAGATTCTCTTGCTAACTGTCCTGCATACGCAAATGCTTGCATCAACCCTTCGTAGTCCCAACCTTTTACACGTAAAATCTCAAATCCTTTTTCGGTCTCTGTGCGTTGAAATCCTAGTAATGCTTCTGAAATACTTCCCTTGGTAGTATGAAATTCTTGTGGAACAGAAATTCCAAATCCATCATCCCAAATAGCCACAACCATTGGCACTTGAAGTACCCCAGCTGCATTCATTGTTTCAAAAAACATACCCTCTGAAGTCGAGGCGTTTCCAATGGTTCCCCAGGCAACCTCATTTCCGTTGACTGAAAAATCAGTCAAATCCTTCAATCCCTTGTTATTTCGGAATAGTTTGGAGGCAAAAGCCAAACCCAGTAGCTTGGGCATTTGAGCAGCTGTTGGAGAAACATCCGCTGCGGCATTGTATTGAGAAGTCAAAGATTTCCAGCTTCCATCTTCATTTAGAAATCTAGTGGCAAAATGCCCATTCATTAAACGCCCAGCACTGGCAGGATCTGCTTCTACATTGGTATGGGCATAGAGTTGGGCAAAATACTGCTGAACAGTCAATTCGCCCAAGGCCATCATGAAGGTTTGATCTCGGTAGTAACCCGCTCTAAAATCTCCCTTTTGAAAGGCTCTAGCCATGGCTACTTGGGCAAGCTCCTTGCCATCTCCAAAAATTCCAAATTTGGCCTTTCCCATAAACACCTCTTTCCTTCCCATTAAGGAAGCATGTCTACTCGTTAATGCCCATCTGAAATCCTCTAAAATCTGGTTTTGCTGAATGGCATACCCCTGCTGCACTTTATCCTGAGATTTTCCCGCCATAGGTTGAATTATCCAATCGTTACTATTTGGGTTTATAAAAGACTGTCAAAAATAGACATTAACTGTGGATGTGCAAATTTTAATAGCAGTATTTACCCATTTAAAATTTGGTATTTTTAGTTATTATTAAAAATAACAAAATATTATTCTTTATTTTTAAAAAAATACAATTTTTTAGATGAGTAAACCTTTGAATTATTAGGTGTTGATTTTTTGGCTCATTTTAAAAAAAAATCAAAAGAATTTTTCAGAATACCTTCATTTTTAAAATTTAGTGGGGGTTTAATGATTAAAAAGGAATAAACTTTTGAAAATTTATCAAAAACAGAATACCTACCAAATAGTATTTCAAACCTAGCAGCTCATACGTATTTTGCTTAGTATCTTTGCGGCAGTAATGTAAATCCAAATCAACTTAGTCATGATTATAGGTGTTCCCAAGGAAATCAAAAATAACGAAAACCGAGTTGCCCTCACTCCTGCGGGCGCCAAAGAATTAATAAAAAGAGGCCATCAGGTCTATGTACAACAGACTGCAGGTTTTGGAAGCGGTTTTCCTGACGAAGACTACAAGGCTGCGGGTGCGAGCATAATGCCAAACATTGAAGCTACTTACCAAATTGCGGAAATGATCATGAAGGTGAAAGAACCGATTGAATCAGAGTACAAGTTGATAAAGCCAAATCAACTTCTATTTACCTATTTCCACTTTGCCTCCTACGAACCATTAACCAAGGCCATGGTAGCGAGCAAATCGATTTGCTTGGCTTACGAGACGGTAGAAAAAGCCGATCGAAGCCTACCCCTACTCGTTCCCATGTCAGAAGTAGCAGGAAGAATGGCCATTCAAAAAGGAGCTAACTACCTAGAAAAGCCTCTTGGAGGTAGAGGAATTTTATTGGGAGGCGTACCAGGTGTACTTCCTGCAAAAGTTCTTATCCTTGGTGGTGGAATCGTAGGTACCCAAGCGGCCTGGATGGCTGCCGGATTGGGTGCAGACGTGATCATCATGGATTTGTCTCTTCCTAGAATGCGCTACCTAGCAGACGTGATGCCTGCCAACGTAAAGACCATGATGTCTAATGAGTTCAACATTAGGGAGCAGATCAAACAAGCTGACTTAATTATAGGTGCAGTGTTGATTCCTGGAGCCAAAGCTCCTCACTTGATCACCAAAGAAATGTTGAAGGATATGAAAAAAGGAGCTGTAGTGGTAGATGTCGCTGTAGATCAGGGTGGTTGCATTGAAACCTGCAAGCCTACTACGCATGAAAATCCTACCTACGTCATCGATGATGTAGTGCATTATTGCGTCGCCAATATGCCTGGAGCTGTACCTTATACCTCTACCCTAGCGCTAACCAACGCCACGCTACCTTATGCAATTCAACTTGCGGATAAGGGATGGAAAAAGGCAGCTCAAGAGAATTCGGATCTGGTACCTGGACTAAATGTGATCCAAGGTGATATTGTGTACAAGGCCGTTGCAGAAGCATTTGCTATGCCCTACACTCCGGTTGAAAAGTACCTTTCCTAAACGAAAAAGAGGTTTCACGAAAAATCCCATCGAGGCAATCGATGGGATTTTTTGTTTTAGATCAGCGTTGAGTTAATAGCAAGCGAACGAGGGTATGGAATTACGCTTTTTTGACAAATTCAGACTTGAGGGCCATGGATCCAAATCCATCTATTTTACAGTCAATGTTATGATCCCCTGCCACAAGGCGATTATTTTTAACTTTTGTCCCTGCCTTGATTGATTTGGGAGCCACCAACAAAATTCAATCCCTCTCAAATCCAAAGTAATAATTAACCTAGGAATTGAACGCCCTATTTAAATACAGCGATTCCCTTTCCCAATTCCAAGAGTTCCATTCCCAACTGCTGTTGGAAACCATACAAAATCGCATCAAACAATAGTAAAAAAGCACCTTGAAGTAAAATCGACTTGCCAAAGCCAATCCATCTCTCCTTTTCTAAGCGACGACCACGTTCAATAAGTAAAAGTCCAATTGCCATGTAGCCAAAGTCCAAGGCCGCATTAAAAAGGAGCACCTTTTCAATTTGTTGCTGTGCAACCAAAGCCTCCCAAAAATTCAAAGCAGCAGCTTGGGTTGCCTGCCAAAATCCAAAACCTGCAATGCCCAAATTAACCACATTCCAATAGGCATTCATTTGGTGAAAGGCACGAACCTGACCCTTCGTTTGGAAGCTTACAAGTATACCCACAACTAAATTAAGTAATGCCCAAAAACCCAGGATGAACATTCCTAGCCGATTGAATTCCAATCGAGTGGCATTGATAACTTCCAAAGTAACTGAATCCTGAGCCAAGGCTGGAAAGGAAAGAGTCCCATGGAGTACGAGGAGAGAAAGGAAAAAACGAGTCGACATCAATAATAAACCTACAATAAATCTGGAAAATTACGCTTACAAAAATGAAACTAGGCTACTCCAAAGCATCCGGAAGCCAAAGAAACAAATCATCAATCCAGCAACTACCTGCAGCGCCTTCCGTACCCTTGGTGACATCAAATGGGCCAACTTGCCCGCAAGGAAAGCCTTAGCCAAATCTATTCCAAAGACGGTGAAGAGTAAGGCAGCATAAAATAAGGCTCGATCCGAGATTCCCCAAGTGGATTTAATTGACACCATACTAGCAATGGATAGCCAAAATAGCATCACAAAGGGATTGATACCATTGATACCAAAACCTTGCATCAATGCCTTGCCTTGAAAAGCCCTGCTTTGGGAATAGTTGCTTGGAGAATCAATTATTTTTTTTCTAAAAAAACTAATTCCAAAACCTATCAAAAATAAGCCTCCAAAAAATCCAAGGTACAGTTCTACATTTGGAATAAAGGTCAATGCCTGTATTCCAAAGTAAGTCACTAACACATAGACCAAATCACTCAAGAAAACGCCAAAAGCTAGGATGGTAGCTTGCTTAAATCCCTGATCCATACTCGTAGTCACCAAGGCAAAAAATACAGGACCAATCATCATGGACAGCAAAAGTCCCAATTCCAATCCTTCTAAAATCGCAGCAAACATCTTCAAAAGTACCGCCTCTTCGGTTATATTTGAATTCATTCCGATGAAATTTATACATGGACATCAAAGCCAACCTTGAGCAGGTTAAAAAATCATTTCGAAATCCAGCTTGTCAATTGATTGCTGTCAGCAAAACCAAGCCCTTGGCAGATCTACAGGCTGCTTACGCTGCCGGTATCCGTGATTTTGGCGAAAATAAGGTTCAGGAAATACAGACCAAGCAAACTGAGATGCCATCTGACACCCGTTGGCACATGATTGGGCATTTGCAGAGCAACAAGATCAAATACATTGCTCCCTATGTACATCTCATTCATGGCGTAGATTCCTTCAAACTCCTACTGGAAATCGACAAGCAAGGCAAAAAAATAGATCGAGCCATTCCTGTGTTGCTCCAAATCCACATCGCTACCGAAGAAAGCAAGTTTGGGTTTGATCAAGAGGAACTGGATGCCATGCTCACTAGCTCCGAATTTGCAAAATTGACTCATGTTCAAGTACAAGGTTTAATGGGCATGGCGACCTTTACGGAGGATTTGGATCAGATACGCTCCGAGTTCCAGGGCTTGAAGCAGCTTTTTGAAGCTTTTAAAAAACGAACTCTCCCCTCTTTTGTAGACCTCAAAGAACTATCCATGGGCATGAGCGGAGATTACCAAATCGCCCAAGAAGAAGGAAGCACCATGGTTCGCATTGGATCGGCTATTTTTGGAAGCAGAAATTACCCAAACCAATGAACGCAAAACAAATTCTTCAACTCGCAGGAATTTCTGGAGCCCTAGCAGTAGGCTTGGGCGCCTTTGGTGCTCATAGCTTGGAAGCACTATTGGTTCAAAATGGGAGGTTAGACACTTATCAAACTGCCGTCAACTACCATTTTTACCATACCTTAGCCCTTTTTGGTATTGGAATTTTGGCTAAAGTCAAACCTGAATGGAAAGGAATTACATTCGCCGCTTGGAACATGGCACTGGGGATTTTGATTTTCTCAGGCTCACTTTATGTCTTATCCTTAACAGGGATTACCTGGTTAGGTGCCATCACTCCCTTAGGTGGCCTTGCCTTTATTTTGGGATGGTGTTCAATTATCTATCTAAGCTTTAAAAGCAAATAATATCTTGAAAAAATCGATCCTATTTTTACTTATTCTCCTTGTAGTTGGCAGGGCCACATTTGGCCAAATTTCCCAGCAAACACTTTCTAAATTGGAAAATTCATTGGGGGACCAAAGTTTCTTTAATGGACATGTAACCGGGTTTATTCTCTATGATTTGGAAACTAAACAGGTGGTATTTGAAAAAAATAGCCAATTGTATCAAATTCCAGCATCCACTACCAAATTACTTACCCTGTATGCAGCCTTAGTCGTACTGAAAGATAGTACCCAAACTCTCCGCTACCAATCTGCTGGAGATACCTTGAAAATTTGGGGTTCGGGAGATCCAAGCTGGAGATATAAAAACTTCTCCCAACCTGATTTTCACAAAATCATCAGGAACCACTCCTTGGTCCAGTTTTCCGATGCAAACCAAGTCGCTTCCGCCTATGGCTATGGCTGGCAATGGGATGATTATTACTACGATTATGCCACTGAAAGAAGCAGCCTACCCATTTACGGAAATATGGTAGAGGTAAGCAAAATAGGAGACACCATTCAACTTACCCCACAAATTTTTCAAACAAAACTTCAAGGCACCAACAAACCAATCAAAGAGTTGGAGCGAGATTTTCATAGCAATACATTCTTTTTTAATGCCTCTACCTACCTAGGTAAAGAGAAATATATCCCATTCAAGACGGGCTCAAGATTATTTGTTGACATAGCAAGCCAAGAAACTAGAATTCCATGGATTTATAAGCCAGATTCTTTACCATTGAACCATCAAGAATTCAGAGCAAATGATTTAAAGCCTTTATTGAAGGAAATGATGCTTATCAGTGATAATTTTTTAGCTGAGCAAATTCTACTGATGGTTTCGGATAAACTTTTTCAAACTTTAGACAACGAAAGAACTATCGATTACTTATTGAAAACCAATCTTTCGGATCTACCTGATCGACCTAAGTGGGTAGATGGCAGTGGTTTGAGTCGACACAATTTGATCACTCCCCGTTCCCTAGTCCGTGTCGTTGAAAAGCTTCAGGAAATACTTCCAGAGAGACAATTCGAGGAATACCTTGCTGTAGGTGGGATTTCAGGTACTCTAAAAAACACTTTCCAGGCCGCAACCCCCTATATTTTTGCTAAAACAGGAAGTATGAGTCACTCCTACAACTTGGCGGGATTGGTCAAAACCAAATCCGGAAAAGCTTATGCCTTTGCCTTTATGAATTCCAATTTTCCTTTTCCCGTATCGGGTGTGAGAAAAGAAGTGGAAAAAGTAATGCTACAGGTCAGAGATCACTTTTGAAGTAGCCAACAATTGGTTAAGTTGTCCACTACTTTGAACGACGAAATTTTCCAACCCATGAATAAACGTAGTTTCTTGAAGTCCTTAGGCCTTTTGGCAGCCTCAGGCCCCATCCTAGGATTGGATTTTGCAACTCGTAGTAACCCGACTTCGCTTTTGCCCATGGCCCTGCTTCGTGGTCAAACAGTTGGGATTATTAGTCCTTCGGCAGCTTCTGCAGACCGTATGGAATATACCTTCGCAAAGGAAGCAATGGAGGCAATGGGATTAAAAGTGAAGGTTGGCTCAAATTTTAAAAATCGATTTGGCCATCTGGCAGGTACAGACGAAGAACGAGCTGCAGATTTCAATGACATGTTTGCAGATCCAGAAGTAAAGGCAATTATCTGCCTTCGTGGAGGCTCTGGAGCAGCGCGAATCCTCCCGCTGATTGATTACGAACAAGTAAAAGCCAATCCAAAACCACTTTTAGGCTATTCCGACATTACTGCGATACACTGCGCACTTCACAGTCAAACAGGCTTAATTTCGTTTCATGGTCCAAATGGATCGGGTAGCTGGAACAGCTACAATGCCAACCAATTTCAACAGCTATTTTTCGATCAAAAGTTGCTCAGCTTCAAAAATGAAGTGACCAAAGGTGATGACCTAGTAGCAAAAGGAAATCGAATTCAAACCCTCACAAAGGGGACCGTAGAAGGGAAAATAGTAGGAGGAAATCTAACTGTATTGACTGCTTTATCTGGAAGTATATATTATCCTGATTTTCAAGACGCTATTTTGTTCATTGAAGATGTAGGAGAAGATCCTTACCGCATCGATCGGATGATGAGTACGCTCAAACTCAATGGCACACTCGGAAAAATCAAAGGCTTTGTTTTTGGGCAGTGCTCAGATTGCAAACCTGGTAGTGGCTATGGTGCTTTCACAGTGGATCAAATCATGGATCAATACATCATACCCTTGAATATCCCTGCCTACATCGGTGCCATGATTGGACATATTCCCAAGCAATTTATCGTTCCCGTAGGAGCTCGTGTACGCTTGAATGCCGACCAAGGAAGCATCACCCTTCTTGAAAAAGTCTTTAGAACCAGCTAAACTCATGTACTCTAAAATTTCATTTTTACTTTTTTTAGGTATCGCCATGTCTCTTTCAGCAGTTAGCCAAGCACAACAAAAACCCTTGACTTACCTTGCTTTGGGTGATAGCTACACCATTGGAGAAGGAGTGAATGGTAGCGATCGTTATCCGATGCAATTTGTACAAGAATGGAATAAGGCAGCAAAACTCCCATTTGCTCCTCCGCTAATCATTGCAAAGACAGGTTGGACCGTAGATGAACTAGAAGCAGGCATCCAAGTAAGTTCCACAGCAGCTGAAGGCTACGATTTGGTGACCTTGCTGATTGGCGTCAACAACCAATACAGAGGCCGTTCGGTCGAGTCCTTTGCAGTTGACTTTGAGAAAATGCTTCAACGCGCTATCTCCTTTGCTCGAGGTAAAAAAGAGCGGGTAGTGGTACTCTCCATTCCTGATTGGGGAGTTACCCCTTTCGCAGTCAGCAAAGGCGTAGATCCCACTCAAGTAGCCAAAGGAATTGACGACTTCAACCAAACAAAAAAAGTAATCTGCGCCAAAAATGGAGTGGAATTCATAGACATTACAACTGAATATCGGCTAGCGGGCGCTTTGCCCGATGGAGTGGTAGCAGATGAACTTCACCCCTCTTCACTGATCTATAAAAAATGGATGGAGAAATTGTTTCTTGAAGTACAAAAAATGAATTTCTGAACTAGTTTAAAGTATCTACTGTAGCTAAATAGTAAGTCCAAGTTCCAAATCCTTGGATTTTTTAGTGCAAGTTCGACAAAGACTGAATTGATAAACGATGAAAATTATTTGCATTGGCCGCAATTATGCAGCACATATTGAAGAATTAAAAAATGAAAAACCTGGACAGCCAGTCGTTTTTCTCAAGCCGGATACGGCCCTTATAAAGGGAGAAGCACCCTTCTATTATCCCGATTTTTCTACGAATATCCACCACGAAATCGAATTGGTACTCAAAATCTCAAAGGAGGGAAAGTACATCCAACCACAGTTTGCCCACCGTTATTTTGAAGAAATCGGTCTAGGGATAGACTTCACAGCTAGAGACCTCCAAGATCAGTGCAAAGCAAAGGGGTTACCCTGGGAAATTGCGAAGGCCTTCAACGGATCAGCACCAATTGGTGATTTCAAACCGGTTTCAGAGTTTAGTAACTTAAAAAATATCGACTTCCACTTAGAGATCAATGGAGAAGTCAAGCAAAAAGGAAATACAAGCCTCATGCTCTTTGATTTTGCCACAATCATCTCCTACGTATCTCAATTTTTCACACTTAAAAAAGGCGACCTTATTTATACCGGCACTCCTGCAGGTGTAGGGCCAGTTCAAACGGGTGACCAGCTGATCGGATTTATTGGAAATGAAAAAATGCTCCATGTTGAAGTTAAGTAGGCTTGTTCTTTTAATAATTCTTTTAAGTCAAGGGCACATTTCTAGGACTTGGGGGCAAGAAATTCAAAAAGGATACTTTCAGTCCCCTGTAAAGCCAGGAGTTCGAAATTACCTTGCCGGAAACTTCGCTGAACTCAGGCCCAACCACTTTCATACGGGTTTGGATTACAAATTTGGCGGAGTTGAAGGCGAACCCATCTACGCTGCAGCAGACGGCTGGGTTCATAGGATCAAAATCTCTTCCTTTGGCTATGGCAATGTCATTTACCTCAAGCACCCAAGTGGACACATTACACTGTATGGCCATTTGCGAAATTTTAGTCCCGTGCTGCATGCTTGGATGAAGAAAAAGATGTACGCGGCCAAGCTAAATGAACTGGAAATTAACTTGAAGCAAGGAGAACTGCCTGTTAAAAAAGGAGAATTGATTGCAAATGGGGGAAATACTGGAAGCTCTGGTGGTCCTCACCTTCATTTTGAGATTCGTGATAGTCTTGATCGCGCCTTAGATCCTCTTTTGGCAGGATATTCCGAAATCCTTGACCGTACCCCTCCTACTCCTCAAAAAATTGC
>SXGQ01026744.1_pt1 | contig 26069 bp, 27 predicted proteins | sample 3178371 | NCBI WGS metagenome assembly SXGQ01 (sample SAMN11356859, study PRJNA531348) | freshwater metagenome | isolation source: freshwater sample F1-20 | place: China: Fuxian Lake, Yuxi | collected 2017-12-25 | reverse complement strand
GATAGCGTGCGACCCTTCAAAGTTGGTAAGCACCGTGCGCTCGACGATGTGCATGAAAGCATCGCCGAATTACGCTTCTACCGCGAGAAAGTTTTTGTTCAATGACCCAACCTGTCCCCCGAATACCGAAACAAGAGCAATTGCCCGCGAGTGACGACATCCTCGAAATTGCACCAGGTGTTCTGCGGGCTCAGTTGCCGATCTCAATTCCTGGGCTTGGTCACGTCAATATGTATGTGCTTGAAGATGAGCGCGGTGTCACTTTGGTCGACCCCGGTCTTCCCGAAAAGGCCAGTTACGCAGTTGTCAAAAAACGACTCGTACAAATGGGGGTTCCCCTGAAGCGAGTTCATTCGGTCATTGTGACTCACAGTCATCCCGATCATTTTGGTGGCGCACATTGGTTACGAGCCGAAACTGGTTGCGACATCATCACGCACGAAAAGTTTCGCGTGTTTTGGGATCCGACCGAACCGCCCGATGTCGACATCGACGATCCTGATAACGCGCCAAAGCATCGCATGCCGTGGGAACCCCCACCATGGGGCGGACCTGGAATGGATATCCCCTTTAAGCGTCGTGCCCGTATTGCAGTGACTCGGCGAATTCCCAAGCTCATGCGCTTACCAAGGCCAACCATCCGCTTGGCTGATGCCGAACATTTCAGTTTTGCCCGTCGTGAATGGGTTGCTATTCATACTCCCGGACACACCGCCGACCATTTGTGTTTGTTTGACCCCGAACACGGGTTAATGCTGTGCGGCGATCACGTCTTGCCAACAATCACTCCACATATCAGTGGCATGATGCCCGCCAAAGATCCGCTCAACCTGTTTTTTGAATCACTCGACAAAGTTGCCGCTTTTGGCCCGCAGGTCAAGATCGCTCTACCCGCCCATGGCGACATCTTCACCGATCTTGCTGGACGCGCGAACGACATCAAAGAGCATCACGTCGGACGACTTCAAAAATTACGCGATGCTTGCATTAAAGTGGACCGCCCTACAACAGTGATGGAAATGTCAACATACCTTTTCTCACCTCGCTCACAAGGTGGAATGGCCGATAGCGAAACATATGCCCACCTTGAGCATCTTCGGTTAGCCGGCGAAATAGATCGTGTTGATATAGATGGGCGTTACCAGTACACACTGAAGGACTAATTAGTGGCAGGCTGTGAGTGTGAGCAGCCGCCCGAACGTTCTCTTCATCACTCTTGATCAGTTTCGTGGTGATGCGCTGTCGTGCGCCAACCATTTCATTGTCAATACTCCACACCTTGATGCGTTGGCTCAATCAGGAGTTCGTTTTTCACGCCACTACACCCAATCAACGCCGTGTGCGCCAGGTCGAGCTGGGCTCTATACGGGCATGTATCAAATGAACCATCGAGTCGTGGCTAATGGAACTCCTCTTGATAATCGTTTTGACAACATTGCTCGGCTTGCACAACGAAGTGGATATCAAGGAAAACTCTTTGGCTATACCGACCAATCAATTGATCCACGAATGACTGATAGTCCCGATGATCCGCGATTACAGACTTATGAAGAAATACTTCCCGGCTTTGAATGGCAGCTGAATCTCACTGGTCCTCATCAACCTTGGGTCGACTTCTTAAACAGCCACGGCTACGACACATCACTCGGCCATATGCACATGTTGGATACCGAGCACAAGCGGCCAGTTGAACACAGCGTTTCAAGTTTCACTACCGATTGTCTCATTGAATATATTTCCAGCACCGAGACCAACAAACCTTGGTTTGTTCACGCAAGTTATCTTCGTCCTCACCCGCCTTATTCGGCGCCTGGTCATTTCGCGCACATGTATAACCCAGCCGATGTTGGTCTTCCTATTGCTCCCGTTGATGGTCGTCACGGATTTCATGACCTGTTACTCAAGATTGAATCGACGGCGGCACCGATTGATGAATTAGAGATGCGTCACCTCCGAGCTCAATACTTTGGCATGATCTCTGCCGTTGACGAACAAATGGGCCGACTTTGGCAGACCCTTCGTGACCTCAATCAATGGGACAACACCATCATCATCGTGACCGCTGATCACGGTGAACAACTTGGCGATCACGGACTCGTGCAAAAAGTGGCGTGGTTTGAAGAAAGTCATCACATTCCAATGATTATTCGCGACCCATCGCGACCTGATGCCCACGGCAATGTCATCACAGAGTTCACCGAAAGCGTTGACCTGCTGCCGACGCTCGCACAAATCTGGGGGCAATCTATTCCTTTGCAGTGCGACGGTCACTCACTGATCCCCTTCTTATCTGGCGATGAACCACCGACATGGCGCGAAGGCGCATCATGGGAATTTGATTGGCGCTACGCGCTCATTCCTCATGTTCAAAATCAATGGCCCTGGGATGTACGACTGAATGAATCTCATCTTGCGGTTCACCGCACTGTTGACACTGCGTACGTACAATTCGGCGATGGTTCGTCGTTGTGTTTTGACATTGCCGCCGATCCAACATGGCGTACTCAAGTCACCGATCCGCAACGCATTTTGCACATGGCTCAGCGCATGCTGATTTGGCGCAGTCGTCATGCTGATCGCACACATACTGGACTACTCGTGGAGAATGGTGGAATTGGGCAATGGCCACCCGGCGTTTCGTGGAGACAGTCTGAACAAGGAGCAACACTATGAACCCAGCACAATCTGAACGACATGCACTCTGCAATCTTTTTTTGGAAGTAGGTCCAGACGCACCAACATTGTGTGAAGGTTGGACCACTCGCGATCTGGCAGCGCACATCATTGTTCGTGAATCTCGCCCCGACGCCGCTGGTGGAATTCTGATCAAGTCTCTTGCTACATACGGTGAAAAAGTACGCAAGGGCGTTGCGCAGCGTGATTGGAAATCATTAGTCGAGGCAATCCGCAATGGACCACCGCGTCTCTCTCCCATGAGACTCACATTTCTTGACCGACTCACCAACACGGTGGAATTCTTTGTCCACCTCGAAGACGTACGTCGCGCCCAACCCAACTGGCAACCTCGGACATTGCTCGATAACTTGGAATCACAATTACGAACCTCCATCACCCAAGGAGGCCGATTGTTTGCCCGCAAGTCGCCGTGCGGTCTCAAACTGCAGATCACTCACGGCCCACTCGTCCTCGCCAAAAAAGGCGAACCTGTCGTGACCGTAACGGGCGAGGTCGGAGAACTCATCATGTTTGTATACGGTCGCCAAGATCACGCACGCGTTGAGCTCTCGGGTCCTGATGATCTCGTTCAGGCAGTTCGCTCCACAGCATTCGGTGTCTGAGTCCAAATCAAAGCACCCAATAGTGGCAAACTCAAGAATGTGACGCGGGATATCGACAAACTTATTGGACAGATGACAATTGAGGAAAAGGCACTTCTCACGACTGGTGCCACGATGTGGTCAACCAACCCCGTCGATGGTCTTGATATTCCAGCAGTCACAGTGACTGATGGTCCCGCCGGTGCGCGAGGACCTATTACCCCTGGTATCGGAACTCAAGTAGCGACTCTTTGTATTCCTTGTGGATCTGCTCTCGGTGCAACCTTTGACATTCTGCTTCTCGAAGAACTCGGTGTCGCGCTTGGTCATCAAACTCGTTCCAAAGGTGCTCGAGTGTTGCTTGCCCCAACGGTCAACCTTCATCGCTCACCACTATTTGGACGCGCTTTTGAGTGCTACTCCGAAGACCCTCTTCTTTCGGGCAAGCTTGGTGCATCATTCATTCGAGGTGCTCAATCACAAGGGATCGCTACAACCGTTAAACACTTTGTTGGCAATGACGCCGAATTTGAACGAATGACGATCAACAGTGTGATTGACCAACGCACATTGCGTGAGGTTTATCTGCTCCCATTTGAGTTGGCAGTTCGCGAAGGTGGATCACTTGGGATCATGACGTCGTACAACCGAATGAACGGTGTGTATTGCGCCGAAAATCGCGAACTCTTACAAGACATCTTGCGTGATGAATGGGGCTTTGAGGGTTTTGTAGTGACCGATTGGTTTGCTGGGTTCACGACCGAAGGTGCTGCGCATGCAGGCCTTGATCTCGAGATGCCCGCACCACCACGCGGCTACGGAAAATTCTTGGCCGAAGCTGTCAAGGAAGGTCGCGTTGATGAAGCCGATCTCGATCGTGCTGTCCGCACTTTGCTCTCAACGTTTGAACGCCTTGGTGCATTAGATGATGAGCCGCAAGCACCTATGGCAATTGATCTTCCTGAACATCGCCAGCTTGCACGACGAGCAGCAGTGAGTTCTATGGTTTTGTTGCGCAACGAAAAGGTCAATGATCAGTCGTTACTGCCACTCAATACCAATGGTTTGAAGTCGGTTGCAGTCATTGGTCCGAATGCTGAACGCACTCGCATCATGGGCGGTGGCTCAGCCGAAGTCATGCCCCATCACCGCACGGCAATCATTGATGTTTTGCGCGAACGACTCGGCGCAAAAGTGGCAGTTCACCATGAGGCCGGCGGAAACATCGATAAGACAACGCCCACTGTTGATCCGCTCATGGTCAAGCGCCCTGATGGCACTCCCGGATTTGAAGTTGTCGTCTTTGATGGTGATGCATCAAATAACACCGAACTCACTCGAGTACATCGACCCGATGGTCGGATCATGCTGGTTGCACGTAACGATCCTGGTGTCCCAACATCGAGCTACCACTTCACTGCGACCGGAATTGTCACGGTTGAAACAACTGGCCCATACATCGTCTCCCTCGTTGAAGTCAGTCCTTGTCAATTGTTACTTGATGGACGAATGGTTGTTGATGGTGCCTCAACGATTCCCGCACGCGGTCAATCATTCTTTGGAATGGGAAGCGTTGAACTCACGGCGATTGTTGATCTCGTTGCTGGTCAACGGCACGAACTTGTTCTTGAGTGTGATGCGACGAACAAGCAATGGGCTCATGGTGCCCAGGTTGGATTGCAATTTGTTGAACAAGACGACCCCGTACGTCGAGCAGTTGAACTTGCCACCGAATGCGATATCGCTCTTGTGGTCGTTGGTACAACCGACGATTGGGAAAGCGAAGGTCACGATCGCGACACGCTTGAACTGCCAGGACGTCAGGTTGAACTCATTCGGGCCGTCGCCGCAGCCAATCAGAAGACAATTGTGTTGGTCAACACGGGGGCACCCGTTGACATGTCGTGGGCCAACGAAGTTCCTTCAATCATGCAGATTTGGTTTGGAGGTCAAGAAATGGGACATGCAGTTGTGGATGTTCTTCTTGGTGAAGCCGATCCCGGTGGCCGGCTTCCCACGACGATCCCTGAACGAATTGAACACACTCCGGCTTACGGAAACTTCCCCGGAGAACATGGGCAAGTGCGCTACGGCGAAGGGGTCTTCATTGGCTATCGCTGGTACGAGGCTCGTCATTTGCCAGTGCGTTTCCCATTTGGACATGGTTTGTCATACACAACCTTTGAATTGGGTCAACCCGATTGCAATGACACCGAGATCTCATCAGATCAAAAAGTCACGATTCGAATCCCCGTGACAAATACTGGCAAGCGACTCGGAACTGAAGTGGTTCAGATCTATGTAGCGCCACGCAATTCTTCGGTACAGCGTCCAAAGAAGGAGTTGAAGAATTTCGCGAAGGTGAATTTGAATCCTGGTGAAAGCACTGTTGTCACTATCGAACTTTCACCACGCGACTTTGCCTTCTGGAATCCTGGAGACATGTACCGCTCAGTGCTGCGACCACAGGTGACTGGGGAATCAGCAAATATCTCACTAAGCCAAAATGGTTTTTGGCAAGTTGATCCGGGTCTCTACGACATCCATATCGGATCGTCATCGGCACACATTGCCCAACAGGTGGTTATTGCCATCTCCAACAAAAGTGGTGTAGGTCAATAACAATGATGTTGCTTCGCAGACTTGACGACTATCAGAGTTGGCAGATCTCTTTTGCTGGCACCTCAGTCCTCGTTGATCCTTGGTTGACCCCTGAGCCAATTCGTGGAGCATTTGATCGCCAACATCCAGCTGGATTTACGTCGCTGCGTGATTTACAACTCGAGAGTGGATCAATAGGCGCAATTGTCTTGTGCACCTCGGTCAATGATCACTTACGCGCCGAGACTCTCAAATTGATGAGTGACATTCCAGTACACGGCAATCTCAAGGCGGCCAAGGCGGCGCGAGCGGCTGGATGCACCTCAACTCATGCCCACGAAGTTGGCGAAGCCTTTACTGTGGCCTGTACTGAAGGTGGTGAAATACGCGTCACCGTTACTCAGACTGGTCTACCGCTCGGGCTGATCGCCGTTGGCTATCTCTTTGAAGCATTTGACGACGAGCAAAATTCAGCAGGACGCCTATGGATTGAGCCCCACCAACCCACGAAAGCAACCGCGGAAGGTTTGGGCACAGTTGATGTCGCAGTGTTACCAACGCAATCAGTTGTCGCCGTGGTTCTGCCAGTAACCGCCGGACCAAAGAAATCCGCACAAGCTGCGAAGCTCGCAAACGCTCGCGCTTTAGTGGCAACGGCTACTCAACCACAGCGCGATATGAAACTCTGGCAAAAGGCTCTCTATTACGTGAGCGGCAGCAATGCCCACGCGCACAATCAATTAGTTGGCACTAATACCCAATTCATCGAACTTCGAACTGGCGACTGGCTCGACGTGAAGTCAGGTCGCTAATTCGTTACTGAATGCGCAACGTATAAACCGGCGTGTCATCAGGACGATTGGGCAAAAAGACAGAGTTACCTTCGCGCTTCAGTGGCGCATTGTGTCCAAGCAATTTCACATTGCCCTTTGGCAATCCGTCAATCGTGATCTTCGCAGTTGACGGACGACCAATGACCATGGCGTAAGTTGCTCCATCTGCACCCTTGGTCAAACGCACCACGAGTCCTTCATCGGTTGACAACGTTGAAACCTCATGGGGTCGACTGCCGTAGATTGCGTCACCGTTGACTGATAACCACTGACCCATGGCCAGTAATCGCAATTGCTGAGCCCACGGAATTTCTCCGCCTGGCATTGCGCCGTAATTCAACAGCAGGTTTCCACCGTCAGCAACAATGTTGACGAACATTGTGATGAGTGCAGGAATGGACAAATATGTCGAGTCATCTTCGTCTTGGGTGTAACCAAAGCTTGTTCCGATTCCACGTGTCACTTCGTACATCTTTTTTGGTCCAGCGGCTTCAGTTGTGTATTCAGGAGTCCCAAAGTCGGCATGACTTGTTCCCTGCATCACACCGATGAAGTCAAAACGATCGTTAACGACCCCCTCGGGATTGCCGTTGTAAAAATCTGCCATCAATTGGGCAGCGCCTTTACCGAATCGCGGATAACCAATGTCGTTCCACAGAACATCAGGGTTGTACTTACGAATCAGTTCGTGCCAGTGGGCTTCGGCATACGCGTGATACGTATCGTCTTGCGGAATCGCCCTGTACAAAGTTGCCCAACTCTTAATACCTAATCCTTGGAAGGTCCAGTCAATTCCACCGGAGTAATACACCCCAAAACGAAGTCCAGCGTTGCGAGCAGCATCAGCACACTCTTGAACAAGATCGCGTTGCGACGACCACTTCTCACCGTGAGTCGGGTTGGGTGTCTCTGACGGCCACATCAAAACGCCATCGTGGTGCTTGGTGACCATCACGCAATACTTCGCGCCTGACGCTGCGAGTAATTGTTCCCAACGTTTGGCGTCCCATCCCTTAGCCGCTTCAAGAAAGATGTTGACAAAAGTTGAGTAGTCACAATTGCCCCACACTTTTTCGTGATAGAGCGCCGCTGGCGAACCGGGGATATTGATGGAGTTCTGATACCACTCGGCATACGGCGTGTGGCTGAATGCCATCTCTTCGCCTTCTTCTCGAGCAAGGGTGAATGGATCTTTGCCTAATGGCGCGAATGCTGGAACCGATCCCACGGTCCAGTGCGAGAAAATGCCGAACTTGGCATCTTGAAACCACTCCGGAACTTCGTGTTGCGATAGCGACGCGAAGGTTGGTTCATACTTCGTCATATTGCCCCCAATATCTTTTGTCTATTATTTAGACAAAAGAACACTACTCCGAAAAGCCCTACCCGTTAAGAGTCCTGCGCCGAAAGTCGTTCTTCGGTGCGCCGCACCAAGTTTTCCCGCTCGGTGGCAGTCAAAGGTCGCGAGGTTCGAATATTGAGTTCTATTTGATCGACGCCAGCAATCGGCGTCGCTGTCGTGATCTCGTCAACCAAAAGTACCTCAGTGAGGTGCTCTGAACCCGCAAGTTCGCGAATTGTCTCGGCGGCTTTCAGGGCCGCCTCACCCCGTTCAGCGTCAATCGGTAACTGAATAGCAATCTTCGTAGCCACTGGTTCTTGGCTGATATTGCGAACCGAAATTAAAGCGCCGTGCGGAAGGTGAACAGTGCTGTAACCATCACGAACTCGAGTCGAGACAAGCCCAATATGTTCAACGATTCCTCGGACGCCATTCGGGAAGGCTCCGCTGATTTCAACCTCATCACCAACCCCATATCGATCCTCTAACAGAACCGACAGTCCAGTGAGATAGTCATTAACTTTCTGCGATGCTCCGTACGCGATACCTGCCCCAAGGAAGCCGGCACTCGAAAGGACGAGAGGACCATTGAGTTCCAAAATATGAAAGATCGCTATGAGAACACCAACCCAAATCACCACAGCCAGTAAATGATGCAACATCCGTGACACCGCATCCACCCGTTGTCGTCGGCGATTCTCGCCAACCTCACCTTGCTCTAGTTCCTCGTAACGGGCACGTGTACGCCACCACTGTGAGGGACGAGCGATACTTCGCTGAGCGATGTAACGCACAACTCGGCGAATAATCACATGCGATAAGCGCGTCACGATATAGGCACCAATAACAACAAGCACCACGAGCAAAGGTTGGGAAATCGCTTCCCGAGCCGTCGTTGGTTGATCAGGAGTTGGGTTAAGAGTTGAGATGAATTGAAACAACATGACCTCCTCAGTGTGCCGTCATTTCTATGCTTTCCCTGTTTGCGACACTATTCCGTGTATCCACGCAGGTAGTTCATTGATACTTTTTAGTTCGCCAAACCGCTGACTGACTGGTGGGTGTTCGGCCTTTTCTAGTTCCCACAAGAACTGATATGGAATGTGGACCGCATGTCCACCTAATTCAAGAATCGGCAAAATGTCACTCTTCACCGAATTGCCAACCATGCAGACTCGATCAGGCTGAACCTTGATTCCATGAAATACCTTTTCATATGTAGTCACATCTTTTTCGAGAACGATCTCAACATGATCAAACAGATGATCCAGTCCACTTGTTGTGACCTTCCGGGTCTGGTGTACAAGATCACCCTTCGTAATCAAGATGAGACGATGGTGTTCAGAGAGTTCTTGTAAAACTTCGGGAACCCCATCAAGTAAGCGGACTGGTGCCAGCAACAAATCCCGAACTACTAGTAACAAATGACTGAGAACCTCGCTCGGAACTTCGCCTTGGCTAATCGTGATTGCTGCCTCCATCATTGACAGACCGAATGCCTTCGCACCATAGCCGTAGGTTGACAAGTTGGCACGCTGAGTTGCCGTCAAAGCATTTTTAATATCAATCCCAGCCGGAACATGAGGAGCAAGTAGCTCATAAAAGGCGATCTCAGCCGCGTGAAAACCGTCTTCGCTATGCCACAAGGTGTCATCGGCGTCAAAAGCCAGGCAATCAAAAGTACCCATAGACATTCATTCTTCTAGAGTGACTGATGTGAAACGCACCAATTTTGATCCAAAAATTCAAAAAATCGGCCGCTTGTTTACAACACCACTTGTGCTCGCTGGATTGAGTGTGTTCGTGATGGCGTGCTCAAGTGCTTCTAACGCTGCCGAAGGAACGACCACATCGACTATTCCCCCGTCAAGCACAATCGCTCCAACCACTACGACAACAACTTCTACAACAACCACTACATCTACAACAACGACCCTCCCACCAGGGTTTCCAACATACTCAATTGCTCCTATTGTCCCTATAAATGGAATGGCCGCAAAGATCACGAAAGTTGACACCACCGATCGCGTGGTCTTTCTTACTATTGATGACGGCATCGTTAAAGATCCCGCCGCTATGCAGTTTTTAGTTGACAACAAAATGCCTGCCACTCTGTTCTTAGTCTCCGGAGAATTTCGTCAAGACCCCGCATACTTTGCGCAAATTTTGACTGTTGGTGGAACGATCAGTTCCCACACGATGAGCCACCCTTCGCTCAGGGGCTTGAGTCTTGAACGACAGACTTCAGAAATCTGCAATATGAAGAAGGCGATCGCTGAGGAGTTGGGTTCTGCGGGTCACTTAATGCGACCACCATATGGTTCTTCTGATGAAAACACTCGTCGTGCATCAGCGAGTTGTGGAATAAATGTAGTGGTTAATTGGAACTCAGAGCTGTGGGAAGGCAATGTTGATATTTTACAGAGACCTGGTCTGCAGCCCGGAGATATCTTTTTGACACATTTCCGTGCAGATTTACTCGACAACTTGATTGCATTTAAGGCTGCACTAGATCAACAAGGCTTTACAGTCGGTCGCCTTGAGGACTATTTACCAGATTCGTAATTCAGCGATGAATTGCGTTGAGGTAGTTATACACCGTAATTCGCGAAACGGTCATTGCATCAGCGACATCTTCAACAGCACGACGCAATGTAAACGCTCCTCGTTCATCAAGTAGTCGTATAGCTAATTGTTTTTGTTCACGATTCATGTCAGGTAGTTGCTGACCCATTTCGCGCTCTACTGATTCAATCAAACGTGCTAGCGCACCATGAAGATCGGGAAGACGAACTGCCGCGATTAATTCACCTTGGTACACGAGTGGAATATCGGCAGCCTCAATTTGAGTTGCGTCAATCACTGAACATCCAAGCGCATTGACAAGTGGTTGCAATGTCGCAAGTACTGGATGATTGATATCAAGTGGGGTTTGGCTGATTTCGGAAGAAGTCATGGCTGGACCTTTTCCATATGCAAGGTCACATGGGTCGCACCATGAGCGTAAGCATCACAAACCAAATCGCTAACGGCTTTTGCCGCTATTTGTTCATCAGCATCAAACTCGGTCGCAAACGGACCGAACTCAACATTGATTCCGTGCGCTTCAACCGCCGCCACCGCGGCGAGTACGTGAGGTCCGGGTTGACCTTCAACAAACGGCTCAATAGTGAACTCAACATGCAACACGTCAATATCGTAATCAGTCGGGCGCCGCATCGCCTCAGGGCATGCCCATCACCCGACGAAGTTCGTTAGCCCGCATTAAACAATCGCGCCCCACCAGGTCAAAGGCCTCCCCCAAGCGGGTGAGGGCAGTTCGAAATGAGGCCTGCCAATCTTGCTCAAATGCTTGACGGGCCGGTCCACTCCAATTAGTTGAAGCCAAAGCCGCATTAACGACTGCGATCAAACCCTCAATATCGGCTCGCTGACGACTCAAGGTGTGACCCAGTGAGATGAGTTGATCGGGGTCGGCTCCGATCATGCCTCCGGTGGTGAACTGCGACATGTGGTATCCCTCCTCATTTACCCGTGACTTCCACGGTCACACATGGTGGGCACAACATTGGAGCCAGCGGTGATCAAAAATCAATCAAAGGTAGTAGTAAGGCCAAACTGTCAGGAAGAAAGTTTTCGCGCCGTAACAAGTCATCGAGACCGTCACGATGCACCCACCATGCTTCAACCACTTCACCGTCATCAAATGTGAATGGTCCTTGAGTCGTCACCACATAGCAACGTGCCATCAGGCTGACCTGATCATCTTCATACGGCCTAGACATCAGAGGATCAAGTTCAATCAATTCAAGCTGACTGATACCGACTTCCTCAGCAAGTTCGCGCCTTGCCGCTTCGAGGTAGGACTCACCAGCGGCAACAACTCCACCTACCGCGATATCACACCAACTCGGCCACACATCTTTGAGTGGCGAACGACGGTGAACGAGCAATCGACCAGCTCCATCAAGGACCGCGATGAAAACGGCTCGATGACGCAGATGGTCGGCACGCATGACTCGCCGTGGCACAGTTTGAATGATCTGATCTGACTCGTCCACCACATCTACGAGTTCGTCACCAGCATTCAGACCCACCCGTATTACTTACCACACAAATCAACTGTGACCCACGGGTCTACGATACGCATATGGCTGATCCCAACGATATCTCTACTTTGACCGAAGAGTCACTTGATCTCCTTGATGACACCATCGCCCTGCGCCGACGATTGCATGAGTGGCCCGAACTCGGCAATCACCTACCAAAAACTCGTGAGGAAGTTTTAGCAGCGCTTGACGGTCTGCCGCTCGGAATCAAACTCCATGAAACAACCTCTGGAATCGTCGCTTCACTTGAAGGCACCCGCCCCGGTCCGACTGTGTTGTTACGTGGCGACATGGATGCATTGCCGATGCCTGAAGACACCGGCGTAGATTTCAGTTCACGAGTTGAAAATGTCATGCATGCATGTGGCCACGACACGCACACCGCAATGTTGGTCGGAGCCGCTCATTTGCTTTCATCACATCGTGATCAATTACAAGGCCGTGTCGTGTTTATGTTTCAACCCGGCGAAGAAGGTCACGCTGGCGCCCGCTTCATGCTTGAAGAAGGTCTCCTCGATGTTGGTCCGCTTTCAGACGGATCAGTATCTGAGGTCACAGGTGCGTTCGCAATTCATACCACATCATCTCTTCCCACCGGATTTGTCAGTACACGAGGCGGACCTATTATGGCCTCAAGTGACACATTGGCAATTCGTGTGATTGGTCGCGGTGGTCATGGAAGTGAACCATTCCGCACGCTCGACCCGATTCCAGCCGCCTGCGAAATTGTTAGTGCATTGCAGTCATTGATAACCCGTCGGATCAATGTTTTTAACCCAGGTGTCTTGACCGTGACACAAGTACACGCTGGTACTGCATTCAATGTCATTCCTGAATTCGCCGAGGTGTTTGGCACGATTCGTGCAATTAGCGAAACAACGCGCCGCATGATTCACGAAGGAGTACGTCGTGTAGCTGAAGGAATTGCAGCAGCACATGGACTCGAGGTCACTGTTGAACTTACAGATGGCTACGACGTCACAATCAATAGCCCTACCTATGCAAACACCGCAGGAAACATCGTTAAAGAGATCATTGGCAACGATCGCTTTATTGAATTGCCTAACCCAGTGATGGGTGCGGAAGATTTTGGCTATGTGCTCAACCATGTACCTGGTGCAATGGTTTTCTTAGGTGCAACTCCCCACGACCGGAATCCTGCAACTGCCGCACCTAATCACTCAAATCGCGTGTTCTACGACGAAGAGTGCATGAGCACTGGTATTTCTATTTATAGCGCCGTGGCGCTTCGACATCTCTCAGGAGTTTGAACTAGGGCCTGCGGGATAGCGGGCATCACCAAGCACCATTTCCATCGCGGGTTCAATGTTTGGTCCGCGACGCAAGTGGTGGCCACCGTCAGCACTAATACAAGTACCGGTAATCCAAGAACTTTCATCACCAAGTAGGAAACGCACCAGCTTGCCAATGTCTTCAGTGCTTCCGACACGACTCAATGGCATCTGCTCAAGGTAATCATTCAAGATCACATCGAGTGTCATGATGCCTTCCGTTGCATCGGTCGGTACGAGTCCTGGTCGAACTGCGTTCGCGCGAATATTGCGGCAACCTAATTCGTCAGCGGTTTGACGAATCAGCATTTCTAGTCCGGCTTTTGATACGTCATACGGAGTCATAAAGCGATGCGTCACTGGGCCAGCGATTGAAGAGATTGCAACTATTGAGCCACCACCTTGAGCCGCCAAATGACTCACCGAATGTTTGATAGTCAGAAAAGCACCAGTGAGATTTGTTCCAAGAATTCCGTTCCAGTCATCAAGCGATGTCAAGTGAATTGGGCCACCACCGCCGTACCCGGCATTGGCAACCACCATCGTGAATTTGCCAACGTTGTTCGCCGCCGTGCAGGCATTGGCAACACTCTCTTCATTGGTAACGTCGCATGCGACGGTCAATACTTGTGCTCCACCTTCGGCGATGGAACGGAGTTCGTTTGCCGAAGATTCAAGGCGCTCCACATTACGAGCAGCCAACATGACCGTCGCTCCGTCTTGAACCAACTCCCGCGCACAGCCAAGACCGATTCCGGAGCCACCTCCAGTAATCAATGCAATTTGGCCGGACAAAGGATGAGGATTGCGCGTCAAAGACATAGAGAGATCTTCGCACAAGTCAACTCCGAGTCAACGATTCGCGAATTGATCAGGCATCATAGATAGATGAATCAGTTGCCGTCGCCGCTCTCAGGAATTCGAGTGCTCGACCTAACACGGGTTCTTGCTGGTCCACACTGCGGCCGCATGTTGTGCGACTACGGCGCCGAAGTCATTAAGGTCGAGCCACCTGATGGCGATCTCACTCGATTCTCGAGTCCACGGGTCGGTTCACTTGCAACATATTTCATTCAACAAAATGCCGGCAAGAAATGCATAAGTCTTGATTTGTCGACGCCAGCAGGGGCTGATATCTTTCGCCGTCTCGCGGCGGAGAGCGATGTTGTTCTTGAGAACTATCGTGCCGGCGTCATGGATCGACTTGGTCTCGGTTACGAAACACTGGCAAAAATCAATCCACGGCTGATCTATGCCTCAATCAGTGGTTACGGAGCCGACGGTCCGTGGGTGCATCGGCGGGCGTATGCAACAGTGATCGGTGCCGAAAGCGGAATGACGCGCATGCAGGGCGACGCTCGCGGTGGAGACTATTCGAACGACCCGTGGTCGCACGCCGACACGTACACCGCTCTCGAAATGACAACCGCGATTCTTGCCGCACTATTTCACCGCGAAAGGTCAGGACAGGGCGAACGCATTGATGTCTCAATGACTGAAACAATGTTGTACGTCAATGAACATGTGCACGACGAGTTATATGACGGAGTCGTTGACCCACATTGGATTCGATCATTCCAGCCAGGCGACTATCCCATCATGCAAGTCGCTGATGGCAGCACGGTTGTGATTAGTGGTCACCCAGCTGAGCGCGGAACTTTTGAAATCATTGTGAGCACGATGGATCGACCTGAACTCTTAGCCGATCCTCGATTTGTTGATGTGCAGACGCGGCTTCGCAACTTGGGTGCACTGCAAGATGAAATGCGAAATTGGGCACTGACCTTGCCAAACGCGCAAGCCTTTGAGGATCGCTGTGCCCAGTTTGGATTAGCCGTTGGAGTCATGCGCAACGTTCGAGAATTAGCAGAAAGTGAGTGGGCAACTGCTCGAGGTGCGATCACCAGAGTTCCCGATCGCATCGGTGGCGAGGTGCGTATTCCGAATGCACCGTGGCACTTCACGAATAGCCATGTCGGAACTTCTGGCGAGCCGCGCTACCGCGGTGAGGATAATCGCAATGTGCTTCACGACATCTTGAATATGAGTGACGACGAAATCAGTGCTCTAGAGACAAATAATGTCTTGTCAAGCCGTATGCCGAAAAAACCTTAAGCATCAATCCCTGTTGGTTGCTGAATCACGTCAGTTCCCATGAACCGAACCATTGGTGGCAACGTTCGTGCCAAGACTGGTCCGGTCAAGATGACAAACAAAATTGTTCCAATTCCAATTTGCCCACCGAGCAAAATTCCAGCAGTAACAACTACTCCTTCGATGCCCCAGCGACCCACTTGCATACTTAAACCTTTGTCATTGAGGCCAAGCATGAGTAACTCCATCGGTCCGGTGCCGAGTGTTGTGGCGACTCCCACAGAAATTGCGAAATACAACAATGCCATTCCCACAACCATCATCACTACGCGCCACAACATCAGTTCTGGTTCGGGCATGAGTGCCAAAACGATGTTCACCACTTGACCAACCAGAACAGTGCCAATCAATGTTCCCCAAGTTGGCGGACGCTTGACGGCAATTGCAAACAGCGTGAAGAGTGCTCCACTAATCCAGCCCATCGTGCCAACGCCGATATTGAGTTGCTTTGCTCCACCTGTTGAGAACACATCAGCTGGAGCAACTCCGAGATGAGCTGACACCATCATGGAGATACCAGTACCGACCATCACGATGGCAAGCAACAAAGCGACCGCTCGAAAACGAAACGATTTCTTTTCAGTTGTCGTTTCGCTTTGAGCCACTCGTCCACACTAGGTGCTCAGGGTGCTGAGTTAGATCTTTTTGGGCGGGCGAGGGATGAACGGGCTAGTTCGCGCAATGTATGAGTCATAACCTTCACGGCGCTTCTTCAATGACCTCTCAAGCAAAGTCACACCGCTCACTCGACGCAAGAAATATGTCATGACAGCGGCCCCAATGAATCCCCAAGCACCACTACCAGATTCGGCGGCAACAATAGCGATGCCCCACCACACACAAGAGTCACCAAAATAATTTGGGTGACGCGTGAACTTCCACAATCCCTGATCCATCACTTTGCCAGCATTCGAAGAATCAGCTTTAAAGCGCGTGAGTTGGGCATCGCCAACAACTTCAAAGAACAAACCGATGAGATAAACAATGATTCCAACGACTGCGATTACACCGACTTCGGGTGATGAATCTGATTGACCGATTTGCACCGGCAACGACACGATCCACATCAATGTTCCCTGCAAACCAAACACTGTCACCAAACTGATGATTGAGAATCGCGGTCCCCAGTGCTTGCGCATGGCGCGATAACGAAAGTCTTCACCATGGCCCGAGTTACGCCACAACAAATACAGACCAAGACGCAAACCCCAAACCGTTGTCATCAACGTCAAGATCCACTGACGAGCGTTGTCTCCGTCAGCGACAGCACGAGAGATCCAGGCAACCAAAACAAAACCGAGGCCCCACACTATGTCGACGATGGACGCATTCTTTTTGATCAAGCTGACAATCCAAGTTGTCAACATCAATGCGACGATTCCTATCGCTGAACTCAACATCACTTCACCCACGATGATTTCTCCTCATCTCGTTTCTTACTGATAACGCTTCATTCACTTCACGATCCATACGCATCCACTCATCATCTAACCACCGTGTGAACCCTTCGCCATTGCTTATTGATGCATCCGGGATCACATCACGGCTGACGCGCCGTAAATGAAATCGAATCGGTGGCATATCTGACGAAATCGCTTTCAAAATTCCGCCAAAGGTATCAAGTCCTTCAAAGCCAACATGCCAGGCCACCACGACATCAGCAGATGTACAGCCTCGTAACATCGCTGCGGCACCAGCGGGACGGGGCGGTAGTAGATGTCGCATATCGCTCAAACGATCAGCGCGATCCGGATCATTGGTTGCGATTTTTTCGAGCGCGCGCACTCTCTTCTTATTATTTGCTCTCGTTCCCTCTGGAAAAATGATTCCAATCGTAGAGGCGTCAATATCGGTGAGCAAACTTTGAAGAGCCTCAAGCTCAGGAGTTGAATCGGTTGCTTGACGATCAAGAAAATGATTCGGCAAACGTTGACCAACGACATCAAGACATGGATCGGCCAAGAGTTCGCGTTTCAACACATACCGCGGATTCATCTGTGCGAGCGTCGTCACGACATAAGCCGAGACCAACGAATCAGCCAAACTCGCGTGGCGGGCAAACATTAAAACCGGTCCAGGTTTCAATGCATCAGTGTTTTCAACCTCAACCGAAAAACCGCATGTTGCTTTCAATGATCGTAAGAGTCGATCGGCCCACCACCGTTGCAGGGCGTAGTGCTTTGGCAAGTTCTTGCTTTGTCCAGTCAGCCAATAAAACGCTGAACCCACAACTCCGACTGTTTCAAGCCAAGCCCAACACACCGCAAACGACAGCAGGCGTGCCAATGGAAAACGCCATTTGAGCCGGCAGGCGTCAATCACCAATACGAGCGGCAACCACACGGGTATCGCCGCTGTCAAAGTCACCGTGCCAAGAATCAGCACAGTCATGCTGATCAGGCGCCGCTTCATAGAACAAGCGTAGATGTCATTGAGCCCTGACGAAAGACGCAGAACCCGTCAAACGAGAACTCTTTAGGTCAAGATAAGTGCATGAATTCTGCTGGCACTTCTTCATGGACGCGTTCGCGATCATTTGCATTGATCTTCGCTTTGTATGTCGTCGCCGTTGCTGGGGCTCTCGTGATTGCCTCGGCCATAGGAACAGACCACCCTGTCAAGGGACTCATCTGGGGATATGTCGCGTCGGTTGCGTTTTTGTATATCGCCAGCCAAATCGTGGGCAATGGATCTACCTTTGACGCTTGGTGGAGCGTGATTCCTCCGAGTTTTGCGATCTGGTTCTGCATTGCGCTTGATGACCCTGGACTTTTCAGCGGCGCTGACCTGCGCCGTCTGGCTGTGGCAGTATGCGCCACGCTGTGGGGCGTACGTCTCACGGCAAACTGGGCCATCGGCTGGACCGGACTTGATCACGAAGACTGGCGTTACCGCATGCTGTACGAGACCGCCCCCATGCCGCGCTGGGCCGTCAGTCTGACCTCGGTTCACCTGTTCCCAATGATCGTGGTCACTTTGGGTTCAATTCCAATGGCTGTCGTTGCCTCACATTCCGATCGAGGTTTTGGGGTACTTGATGTTCTGGCCATCGTCATCGCCCTGATCGGTGTCGCCCTGCAGCAGTTTGCCGATCTTGACTTGCGCCGATTCAACCGCACCAAACAGTCCGGAGACGTGCTCAACACCGGTTTGTGGTCCCGCTCTCGCCACCCCAACTATCTCGGCGAAATGTGCTGGTGGTGGTCACTTTTTATCTTCGTCCTTGCCGCCGAACCAGGCTCGTGGTGGGCTGGTGTCGGTGCCTTATCCATGACTGTGATGTTTTTTGCGGCCAGTATCCCAATCGCCGAAAAGCGCAGCGCCGAGCGCCGCCCGGGCTGGGACGCCTACAAAGCCAGCACGCCCATGGTCTTCCCGCGCTTACGTAAATAATGTCAAGTCGGTCAAATAACTGACCGATAACCAAGGGTGATTATTGCGACGACTGTTATTCCGGCACTCTTGGTGACCGTCGCATTGCTATTGATCGTCAGCGTCGCAAATTTGTTACGTCAGCGCTCGCGCACCCAACAGCTTGTTATCGGTTTACAGACCGAACAAGAGCAACTCGCTCAAGCCAACGGCCGATTGGCGCATGTTGCCTCGCATGATTCGCTCACTGAATTGCTCAATCGTCACGGAATTATCGAACACCTCGAACGCGCCATCGTCCACAGTCGCGATTCACACAAAATTGCCGTCCTGTTCATGGATGTCGATCGCTTCTAGAGCATCAACGATTCGCTCGGCCATGGAGCCGGAGATCAACTTCTCCAAGTCATGGGTCGTCGTATTCGCTCAGTTATGCCATCTGGCTGTATCGCTGGACGTCTCGGTGGTGATGAGTTCATCATCGTGATTGACGAAGTATCAGATATTTCTCAAGTTTACGATGTTGCACATCGTCTCGCTCTAGTGATGCGTGAACCCCTTGAACTCAGTGGTCGCCTTGTACGAATTTCAGTCAGCATTGGCGTAGCAATCGGACCCGACGTCAATGACACCGCGAGTGAACTCATTGGATTTGCCAACGCCGCACTTCATCGGGCAAAAGATGCTGGACGCGATCGTGTTGAGATCTTTACTTCGGATATTCGAATTGAGATGCAACGTCGTGCCGCAGAAGAGCGCTCGTTACGCCTTGCTATTGATGCGGGTGACGTCGTGCCATTTTTTCAACCCGAGTTTGACGCCAGTACCGGTCAGATAATTGGTGCAGAAATTCTCGCGCGTTGGGTCCGACGAGATGGATCAATTACCAGCGCCGGAGCAATGCTCACGATGGCCGAAGATGCGAGCACACTTGAACGACTGACATCGGTCATCATGCAACAATCACGGCCCGTGATTCGTCGCTTGGTGGCACTCGGACTCCCAATCGGATTTAGATTCCGCGTCAACCTGCCCCACCGTTGTACTCCACGCGCGTGGCGTGATGGCCAGGTTGCCTCTTACTTCACAGGGATTGATCCGAGCATGTTGACACTTGATGTCTACGAAACCGCGATGTTCAGCGATCTCGTTGGTGCTGCTGGGGTGCTGACCGAGATGCGTCAACTCGGCGCTCGCGTTTGTCTCGAGGATGCGGGCCGCGGTGGTGGGTCTTTGTCAATGTTGCGCTCACTTCCACTTGATGAAGTACGCGTCGATCGTCTTCACGTTGACTCGCTCACTTCACATGCCAACGATCGAGCTGTTGTACGCGCCATGGTCAACCTCGCAAAAGATTTGGGTCTGAGCATTTCGGCGGACGGAGTTGAAAGTGGAGCCCAGGCTGATGCGCTTCTTGCGCTTGGGTGCACGACTCATCAGGGGCACCTCTACTCACCAGCGATTACCGCATCAGCCCTTGAGGACATGATCCTAAAAATGGTCGCAGAGCGCGCTACCAACGGTCTGATGGCGTAGCGTTTCTCTTTCGTGTCATCGAAAAAACTTGGGATCATATGGATGCTCATCAGCGCAAGTGCGTATTCGATGTTCACCATCTTCGGCAAAACCGTTCTCAAAGAACTTGACGCCATTGACGTTCTCCTGTGGCGTTTCTTCATCGCTGTTCCAGTCGCGTGGATTTTTATTGTCGTACGCCACCGAAGTGGTGGCCCCAGCCCATTTTCGGTGGCCTGGAAACCGCGGTTCGCAGCCGGCTTAGTGTTCGGTTCGGTTTCATGGTTGGGTTTTGCGGCCCTTGACCGCATGCCTGGTGCGTTATACATCGTCATCATTTACACCTATCCAGCCATGGTCGCAGTTGGTGCATCACTGTTAGGAAGACCAACATCAAAACATGTGTGGATTGCAGTTGCGATCACACTCGTAGGTATTGCACTCACCGTTCCAGAAGTTCTTGATGGAGCTGGCGGCGCAACAATTCTTGGACTTATTTTGACACTCGGTAATGCCGTGATGTACGCCACCTACATGATCTTTAGCGAACGTTTAGTCAAAGGTGATCAAGCTGGTGACGGTCTGGTTGCATCCGCCTGGAGTTTGACTGGTTCGTTAGCGTTCGCGTCCGTTATTGCCATCATCAAATGGCCACCCGATTTTCCAAGCACGTTTAACGGAGCCGGTTCAATGGTGGGATTGGCCCTCATCAGCACAGTGATCGCCAGCATGGGGTTCTTCTTAGGTGTTCGTCATCTTGGTCCAACGTCAGCCGCGCTTGTGGCAACCACCGAACCAGTTCTCACCTTAATTTGGGTTGTTGTCATTCTCGGAGATTCACTCAAAGCAATTCAGTTACTTGGTGCTGCCCTCGTGATTATTGGTGTGGTGTGGTCGCAACGTACTCCGCCTGAATTAGTCAGCGACAAAAACACCGACGCTCATCCAACGAGTGCCTGAAGTTCATCCACGTTCACAGCCACGAAAGAACTCGTCGTATACGACGGCAAAATTCCGCCAGTGCCGCTATTAGATGTCCACGAGATCTCCCAATCAACGGAAACGACGCCAACGAAAACTCCCCCATCTCGACTGACCGACGAATGTTGATAGGTGTACATACAAGGAGACAACGCTTCGTCTCCGAACGCGATACTCCATTCAAAACCCGGCCCATCACACTCCATCGAACCCGTAAGTCCACCGTTGGCTGTTCCATCATCTTGAGAAATGAATCGCAGTCGCACCGGAGTAGCGGTCGTACGTGCCCATGCTGAGCCAAATACTGTTGGCACCCAAGCCATTGCGGTCACCGGACGCCACCAATTCGAATCAGTCCAAATCCACATTCCAACTTTGACAACAACATTGTCAGTTGGTGGAGCAGTCATCACCGATGGTTGAGGCAGTCGGCCGCGAACCAAGATGGCGGCGTTCTGTGCCAATTGAGCCGTTGATGGTCGAGGAATCCAGACCAATGTCATCTGGCCATCAGGCGTGTGTCGTTGATACAAGTCGTAACGAATGGAGCCAACCAGTTTGGTGATTCCAGTTGTTGCACCGATGCCACTGTCGTAGATGATCGCCGGCAACCAGCGATATCCCAATGAATCAGATCCAGAGCCATTTGGCGGTGAGGACGTTTGAATCCCCGCCCAAATTGATCCGCCATCAGCACCGCCACTTCCGACCGGTGTGTCAATTGCCAACACTTGACGATTAACGTCCGCACACAGCATCACAATGAGCGAAATAACTAGGACGGTCAGACTTATGCGTCGAAGTCGCATAGATCCTCCTCTGTTGTCCATCGTGTCAAGGTGCCTTCGCTCCACAACCAACGACCCTCAACTTTGGACAATGTAAAAGTCACTAACGAACTCATCATGGAGTCGTCAAAGATGATGTCGCCATCAACCAATACGACATCATCAGTAATGCAGGTGTACACCAGGGTCTTAGATGGCGACAGGGACTCTGTCTTGTCGATTCGGTAGCGAATTTCTCCACCACCCGTTGCAGTGATTCGTGCACTTTGACGAGTGGTGATGAGTTCCGTGAGATCGTTGTAGATCGGACTATTCACTTCAGCAAATGTTGCAACATCGCATGTATACGGCTGACGCCCACATTCGATACGCGCTTGCATCAGTGCGGCAAAGGCACCCTCTAGATCATCAGTGGCGGTCGGTAGCGGATCGCTCACATTTTCTGCGGCCACCGGATTACTTGAGTGGATGACCGCAGTTGGCACCTCTGCGATATCTGGTGAACCAGTTTCAACCAGTTGACCAACCACGTCACCCGAAGTACCGCGACACGCCCCTAAAAGCAGCATCGTGCCAAAGAGCCATTGTTTCTTCATCAATTTTCCTTTCATGGTGACACTGTGGGATTTCGGACCGATCCAACGGTGTCGGTTGCGATGAAGAGTGATGAAGAAAAAACAGACGATCTATAGGTCAAATGAACTAGTCATGAAATCAGTCGATTCACGATCGTCTATGTCACAGGACCTTGACGAAATCTGTAAAACTCATGCCATGGCTTCACCAATTTCACGTCGAATGTTTTTTGCCCTCAGTGCATCGATTGTCGTGGTCGCATGCTCAAAAGATGAAAAGTCGGCAGACACACAGCCCGACGCATCTACTACCTCTGCCCCAACCACCAATCCAGTTCCACAAGTTGCGCTGTCGGATGATCCGTTCACTCTTGGCGTTGCATCGGGAGACCCCACAACCGAGTCGGTGATCTTGTGGACTCGGCTCGCGATTGATGCCCTCAACGGTGGTGGCATGCCTAATGAAGATATTGAGGTTCTCTGGGAAGTCTCAAGCACTGATCAATTCACCGACATCATTGCCTCTGGTATCGCGACCGCCGAAACAAGATTTGGCCACGCAGTTCATGTGGATGTTCCGCTCCCCACTCAACAAAGTGTTGTTTCATATCGATTCAGAGTGGGCGACTACACCAGTCCCGTTGGTCAAACTCGCCTCGCAGCACCCGCTGATTCGGTTGAACCAGTGCGTATTGCGACGGCCTCGTGCCAGAACTACACCGCTGGCTTCTACACCGCATATGACGACATGGTGCAACAGGCCCCCGATCTTGTTGTTTTCCTTGGCGACTACATCTACGAAGGCGGTGTCGGAACCCTCGGCGACAATACAGTTCGTCTGCATAACAGCGAAGAAATCACCGACATCAACGCATACCGAAATCGATACGCACTGTACAAAAGTGATCCTCTTTTGCAAGCCGCTCACGCTGTTTGCCCCTGGGTCGTTACGTGGGACGATCATGAGGTCGAGAACAATTACGCCAATCTCAACCCACAAGATGCGAATGACGCCGTTGGGTTTGCTGAACGTCGCGCCACGGCATACCAAGTTTGGTGGGAACATATGCCGGTTCGCCTCGCCCCACCTGTTGACGAGAACTTCACTATTTACCGTCAGGTCCAGTGGGGTGGACTCGTCAACATGCTTGTTCTTGATGGTCGTCAATATCGCAACGATCAAGCTTGTGGTGATGCAGTCCTGCAAGTCACGCCTGCTTGTGAGGAAGCCTTACTCCCCGACCGAACCATGCTCGGCACACAACAAGAAATGTGGGTCACCGAAAATGCGGTGAGTGATTCCACGTGGACCGTCCTCGCCAACCAGACCGTCATGACCGATATCAGACTCGGTGCAGCGGTTCTCAATTACGACCAGTGGGATGGTTATGCCCCATCACGTGATCGATTACTTGAAGCCACTAACACGGCGCAGGCGAAAAATCTCATCGTGCTCACCGGCGATATTCATCTGGGAGGCGTTGGCCAACTGACAACTACATCTGATCCAGAGACTCCACGAGGTATTGAATTTGTCACGACATCAATCTCATCAAGTGGCAACGTCAACGCAGCAACCGAAGCCCTCTTTGTCTCCTTAACCAACATCATTGATGCCGAGGCACAACATCGTGGCTACATTTTGCACACCGTCACCGCTGATTCGTGGACCGCTGATTACCGCATTGTTGATAACGCGTTGGTAGAGGGTTCAACCGTTTCAACTTGGAAAACTTTCAAGGTGGCTGCGGATTCCCCCGCAGTCACCGAAGTCTGATTTCAGCCCTCTACGACGCAGTCATATGTCTTTTCAACAATGGCCGCACCTTCGTCGGAGAGATGAATAGCAGTGGTCTCAAGAGTTCCGTTAATCAATCCGTCCAAGTTTTCGGTGAGAAGATTCACATCTGCAGTCATCTAGGCAGAAGCTGAAGCGGATTTCTCTTGTTTGGCTAGTTCCTTTGCGAGCCGCTTTTGAGCCACCTGCATTCGAATACCACCGGCGATTCCTTCAGGGTTAGTAATCGCAGTGAAGATTAGTAACACTCCACCGATCAGTGCCTCCCATCGACCAAATGAACCGAATACTTGATTCATCGAATAGAAAGCAACTCCTGATGCTGCCGTGACACCGGCAGCCACCGCGCCGCTGACACTTGAGATACCACCGAGATAGGCGAACGATAACGCTGTCAGCGACGCAATGGTTCCGTACGACAGATCCGACACGGCACCAAATCGATAAGCGATCAATGAACCACCCATGCCGGCGATAAAAGCCGACAACCCGAACATCATCATCTTGACTCGAACGTTGTTGATACCTACTGCTGCTGCCGCCCTTTCATTGCTACGAACAGCCAACATCACGCGTCCAGAACCACTACGACGAATGTTGGCCACCATCAGACACAAAATCGTCAGAACTGCCAACAAGAAAAAGGCAAACACGGGTCTTGATGTCTTGTTGCCATACACCAACCCTAAGTTCCAATCACCCAACGATGGATTGGGAATTTTCGGTCCGCCGGTATCCATGCCACCAATCACCCACGGATGTTTAAAAACAAACTCTGCGATGGTGACTCCACCCGCAAGAGTAACGATCGCCAAATTGGTACCTCTGACTCGCAAAGCTGGAAGCCCGACTAAAACCCCAAACAACATCGCGCCAAGAGACGCGAGGATCGGGGCAAACGGAAATGGGATTCCATAATTGGTCGCCAATTTTGACAACGCAAATCCACCAATACCGGCAAACGCCATTTGAGCAAGAGAAGTCTGACCACCAAAACCGATCAAGACGACGAAAGACAATGCCAAGACTGCAGCGATCAATGAACTCATAATCGCGGCGCGCCACAACGGGCCGAGAAATATAATCCCAGCTGATGCAATGAGAAGCGGTGCTCCAACCGAGAACCACGTGACATTGGCTGGCGGAACGTATGGCAGTTTCCAGCCTCCAACCGCACCCCGTTCGGGCAATCGCTCACCCGACACGATCATGGTGACGATAATGACCATAAACGGCAGACCTTCGCGCATTCCGTATTCGGGCCACCAACTGAAATCGAGCTGCATTTTTGTGAAGGTGCTCTGCACCATGCCGATTGCCACACCGGTCAATGCCGTCGGCCAGAAGTTTCGGAACTTGCCGATCAGCGCTGCGCCCAAAGCGGGAATCAAAAAGCCAAAAGTGAAAATGGAACCGTTCAGTTGAACGAGT
>SXGQ01392735.1_pt1 | contig 26070 bp, 29 predicted proteins | sample 3178371 | NCBI WGS metagenome assembly SXGQ01 (sample SAMN11356859, study PRJNA531348) | freshwater metagenome | isolation source: freshwater sample F1-20 | place: China: Fuxian Lake, Yuxi | collected 2017-12-25 | reverse complement strand
TTTAGAATTTTCATTATACCAAATACAGCAATAATAATTACAATTGCCACTACAATTATCCAAATTAAATAATCATTAGAGGATGTCTCCAATTTTTCACCAGGAGGTAAGAAATCACTATCATCGGAATTAGAAGATTCAGTTCCAGTAATTGTAATTTCTCCTATTGATTGAGGTTTTATGCTAAGTGATACATATCCATCATTATTGTATTTAGTATAAGGAATTTGTTCATTATCTAATAGTATGGAATACGCAACTCCTAACAATTTTTCTGGGATAGCTATTGTTACAAATTTATTTATTTCATTTACTTGAAAACTAATACTTTTTGATGATTGATCAAAATTAAATTTATCAATTTCAGAATCTGATATAATTTCTACATTAAATTTATTTTCTTCCCAAATAACTTCTTGTATCGTTTTTGGAATTTCAGAATAATATTGAACAATTACATATCCACCACCATTTATTGAAATACCTTTTTGATCTCCTAACATAATTATATTATTATTAAGAAAAATTAATTCTACTTTTTCTAAGAATGCAATACCAAAAGTTTTAGGATATCCAATGTCTAATGTGAATATATTATCAGAAAAACTAAGTACATTTTCTAAATTATATTTAATAATCAGATCTTGAGTAGGTGAAAAAATTGTTACTTCACCATAATTACTTAAATTACTTATCCCAAATTCCTTTTTCTCCCCTTCCTCATTTGTTACTGTAATACTTTCTATTATTGCACCTTCAAATAATTCCACACTAATTGGATTATCTGAAGAACCAATTTCATGCGTTACTTGCACATTGCTAGATTGATCTATTGTCAATCTAATTGATTTTTGATATGCTGGTTCTCCAAGTGAAAACTGAGCATTAGCTACAGGGATCATTGATATTATCGTAAAAAATCCTAAAATTAAAAATATATTTTTATTCATTTACTCTAAAGTCACTCTTATCATTTCTACTTTTTCTAATGGACAATCGTTTCTATCTCTTTGTACCTTGACAATTTTATCTGCAATATCCATTCCCTCTGTTACTTGACCAAATACAGTGTATTCTCTATCTAAAAATGCACTATCTGATGTTACTATAAAGAATTGTGAGCCTGCACTATTAGGATCTGAAGATCTGGCCATTGAAACAATACCTCGTAAATGGGATCTGGAACTAAATTCTGCTTTAATATTATATCCTGGTCCTCCCATTCCCCAAGAACCTTTGTTATTTGTTTTTGTATTAGGATCTCCGCCTTGAATCATAAATCCAGGAATGACTCTATGAAATAACGTACCATCATAAAATCCATCTTTGGTTAATTTTTCAAAATTTCTAACAGTTTCAGGGGCTAATTCTCGTAATAGCCCAAAAGAAATTTTTCCATGATTAGTTTCAATATTTACTGTAGTCATAAAATTGACGATATCAAATTATCATAAAAGTCTTTTTATGAAATCATATGAATTTTTTTTATACTTTGTTAAATTTATATAAAATTATTACAAGTCTACACTTTTTATTATTTAATTAAAGACTTGATTTTTTAAATGTAAGTATTAAAAATTATAGTATTAAAATTATTATTTTCAATTTTCAAAGTAATAGTGTTATATAGATCGATTAGAATTTACATATATTGAATCGTACAAACCAAAGCACGATAATTAAAGAAGCAATTAATTCCTATTTAGATAAAGGAGTAACTGACAAACAAGACATCTATACAAAAGTAGTTGACCAGCTAGGTGTTCCAAGACCTACAGTAAGAAGGGTTGCAAGAGATCTAAGAACCGAATTATTACAAAAGATCCAAATCTTACAGTCAGATATGCCTAAAATTAACACAACTTCTGAAGAAGACAAATAAATTAAGCTCCATTTTCTTTTTAATTTCTTTATTTTGTGAGTATTATCATTACTATTATAAAGAATGAATTTTTCAAATTAATCATGGGATATTGGCGTAATCATATGGCAACCATCATTACAGCCGCATTTGCAACAGTTCTAACTGCAATGTGGCCAGCATTCTACAATTTTGCCCCGCTAACAAATTTCATCTTTATCATGGCTGTACCGATCACATGGTTTATGGTTCTTACTTGTTGGTTATCCCAAAAAAGTGTAGATTATACAAGTAAGTATTCTCATGCACATGACGTTCATCAAAAAAAAAAGATTGAATGATATTCTAACACTTTAAGTTGAAATTCCAAAACAAATAGATTTTAAAATTAAAATAAATTCAAGAACAATTACCTTCAGAATTAAATGACTTAAAATCATCCGTTGAACTAAAAAATAATGAAATTGATAAATTAAATCAAGAAATCTCAAATCTAAAGACTAAAGTTCAAATTAAATCATTAAAAGTTGAATTAGCTGATTTGAAAATATTATCTTTAAAAAGAAAATAATTCTAGTCTTTACAGTGACAGGTAACTATACCATGATTTTTTTTACAACCAGGACAACTTTCTGCACCACCATAATGACATTTACATGAACATAATTCAGTTGGATCTTTTTTTAAACTCAATATTGTTATATTAAAAATAATACTATTTTACTTTTACATAATTATCTATAAATGATTTCTATTTATGTAATTTGGATGCAATTTGCAGAGTTTCATCAACCATTTCTTTTAATCTATTTTTTGCACCTTCATCTGAAATTTCATTATTTGTAAATATTTCTGTAGTCAAGTACACTGCTTTAGGATTTGTAATTACTCTAAAATATGATAACAACTGTGTGATCATTGTTTGAACATCAACAAAACCAATATTTCCAGCAGCTAAAATTATCATACCTGCAACTTTACCTTCAGTTTTTTTATAATCAATATATTCAAATAAATTTTTTAATGCAGAACTAAAAAATGAATTATAAATTGGTGATCCAATTATCCACACATCTGCTTCCATAATGTCTTTTGCAGCATTTTTAGTTGCTTCATTATACGTTACATCAAATCCTCTGTAACATTCAATTTCGCCATCTGAAAGATTGATGAATTTTGTTTCTGAATTTTTTGATTTTGTATATTCATTAACAAATTTCATAACTATCTGTGTGTTTGCAGTTTTTCTTGGACTAGCTGAAATAACTACAATTTTCATAATTTTTGCTACTATTCTTTGTATTTAATTCCTGCAATTTTTAAAATTAAACGGGCTTGGAGGGCTTCGATCCCTCGACCTGTAACTTAGGAGGCTACTGCGCTATCCATATTGCGTGTCAAATTGACTCTACGCCACAAGCCCAGCAGAAAAAATATTCTAAATTATTTAAGCCTAAGCGAAATTCGTTTGAATTAAATCCTGAATTTCTTTCCAATCTAAATTATTTTTATCTTCCCATTTTTCATAGAATACAACATCTTTTAGATCTAATCTTGGTAACCAACGTGCAGTTTCAAGATCCGGCTTATCGGCAAATTCATTAACATAACCAAGACACAAGTATGCAACAGGAACTACATGCTCTGGTAATCCTAAAATTTCCTTTAGAACATCATTTGAAAGAATACTGACCCAACCTAATCCTACTCCTTCTGTTCTTGCTGATAACCACAAATTTTGAATTGCACAGCACACACTGTATAATCCAGCTTCTGGAATACTTGATCTACCTATAACAAATGGACCAAATTTTGTTGGATCATATGTTACACAAAGATTAACTGGAGATTCTAGAATTCCTTCTAGCTTAAATGATAAATATTTTGATTTTTTTGGTTCCTCTATAATTTGTGAGGAACGTTTTTTTTCTTCATCAAATGATTCTTTAATTTTCTTTTTCGTTGCTTGATCTTTAATTAAAATAAAATTCCATGGTTGAGAAAAACCCACTGATGGTGCATGATGAGCTGCATGAAGAATTTTGAATAATTTCTCTTCTTCAATTGGTTTTGATATAAAATGTGATCTAACATCCCTTCGTGAATATATTGCCTTATAGAAACCTCTTTTTTCCTCTTCAGTAAAGTTATTCTCCAATATTTACACTCATTTTCTGTTTTTATTCAGCCTTTCTTTTCTTAAACGTTAATAATGTCTGAACATTGCTTTTAACTTCAATGGGTCTGTAGTCTAGCTGGTTAGGATACCGCGTCGACATCGCGGTGATCATGAGTTCGAATCTCATTAGACCCACTTTTTATTATTTTTCAGTTCTGAATTGATTTTCAGCCACACTCCATGTACTTTGAGTGACAATCATACCCTCAGCAGTAAACTTGGTTATTTCATTATTTATCATTGATTGATAAATTTCTGATCCCACTTCAGATTTATTTAAAACAAATGTATTTTTTAAAGGAACTTCACCACCTGCAAAAATTTGTGCTCGTCCAGGTAGTGCAACATCTTCTGTAGAATATTTTCCAGAACCTAATAGCACTTCATCACTAAAAAGTTGATATTCAATTACTGGAACTACGTATATTTTTTCACTATTATTTTTTACAAGAAATGTAACAACAAATTTTGCTTCATTTTCTCCAGCTTCCCTTAATGTAATGTCTGCTAATTGAACTTCAACTTGTTCAAGTGATGCATTATCTAAGCTAGCATAGTAAACAATACCTCCCATTAAAGCTAAAACTCCACCTATTGCTGCATAAACAGTAAATCTACTTTGAAGTCCCATAATAAATTGATACTTAATCTACAAGTAAAAAATGTTGTCAAGATCCAAATACATAATATTTGATATCATATTTAGTAAAATATGACTGCAATAGAACAAGCAATTCTTACTTGGATACATCTTATTTCAGCTTCAATATGGGTGGGCGGTTCACTTTTTATTGGAATTGTATTTTCTCCACTTCTAAAAACTATGACTAATTCTATTCAAGAAAGAATGCAAATTATGATTAGAGTTGGAAAACGATTTAACAAAATTGCTTTACCTGCATTAATTATTTTGATGGCAACAGGCTTGTATCAATCACATTTGATATTAGGTAAATCAAGTATACTTTTTGAAACAAGTTATGGACAATTTTTAATTATTAAAATTATACTTGTTATTGCATTAATTATTACATATGCAATACATGTTAGAGTAATTCGTAAGGATGTTGAAGAAAAAATTATGTCAAATCAGATGTCTGAACTAGAAATAAAACAATTAAGAAAAAAAATTATCATTCTTGGTGAAATAACAGTAGTGCTTTCTTTGGTAATTCTATTTTTCGCATCATTACTTGATGCTCGAGTTTGATTTTCCTTCAATAATCACCTCAAATTCTTCTGAAATCTTTCCAATCCCGTATTTACAGCCTGTAATTTTTGATGTTACAAACAAATTTGTTTCTAAATGCTTTGTAATTTCTTTGACTCGAAATATTGTTTTACCTTGAGCTAAACTTGCTGGTACAATAATCATATCAGCTAATTTTTCATCTAATCCAACTAAATTATTAATAATTTTATTAAAATCTAAATCAAAATTTTGTGTTTTTTTGTTAAACAAAGAATCAACTCCAATAATTGAATTATTATCAACACCATAGATTAACAAAGAAGCTCCAGAATCTATTGCTTCCTCTTCTTTGATTTCAATTTCTAGATTAATTTTTTCTTTACATATTTTTTCTTTAATTTCATTCACTTTTTCTTTTATTGTTTTTAGTGAAATTTTTGAAAATGTACAAATTAATTTTAAATTGTCTGTCTGTCTTTTAGAAATATTTATTGATTTTATTTTTGATGGATATACTTGTAATTTTATTTCTCCACCACCTTTAGGATAATATCCTCTTTTAATTATTTCAATTGAAAATTCTATTCCCATTCTAGAATATGCTTCTTTCAATACATATCTAGTATAATCCATTGATGGACTCCAAAGAACATCTGTACCTCCTTTAATTATTAAAGATAGTTTTTTTTGTGAAATTGATACAGCAGGAATTAAAACTTGAAGAATTAATGAAATACTTCCTGCTGTTTTGATATCTTCAATTAACTCTAAACTTTCTACTTCACCTGGAATAAATTTTAGTTCTGTAGAACCTATTTCAGCTCCAATTACAACTGCACTTGTAATTTTTTGTAAAATTTTAATTGCGGTAAGATGTTGTGGTTTTAATCCTTTATCCTTTCTGTTATTTCTAATATTTTCTAAATGAATTGGTTGATTTGTAATACATGATAATGTAATTGCTGAGCGTACTATTTGTCCACCGCCTTCCCCATGTCCTCCATTAATTTTTAGGAAATCCATATTTTTTAGTAATTTAGACTCTTTATGATAGTTTTTTAAAAAGAAATTTCCTATATTTTGTATGAATGGTTTGTTAATTGGGCGATTTCAACCATTTCACTTAGGTCATCTTGAAGCATTACAATTTGCATTATCTAAAGTTGATAAATTATGGTTAGGTTTAGGAAGCTCAAACAAACCTATTGAAAATACTAATCCGTTTTCTGCCGAAGAAAGAAAAAAAATGATTTTATCTTCAATTGATCATTCAATGAAAAATAAAATTACAATATATTTTATTCCTGATTTAGATAACCATGTAAAATGGATTGAAAAAATTGATACTATTGTTCCAAAATATGAAATTGTTTTTTCTAACGATTCATTAATTGGCAGTTTATATTTAAAAAAAGCAGTTAAAGTAATTCCAATTCCATTTTTAAAAAGAGATCAATTATCTGGCACTAGAATTAGGGATTTAATTAAAACCGATCAAAAATGGGATGATCTAGTCCCATTTGGATCTAAACTTGTTTTAGAAATGTTAGATGCAAAAAATAGATTAAAAATTCTTTAATTATAAATAAGCCTGAGCAGTAATAATTTTGAAGATATTTTGGAATATTTAGTTATGTTACCAGGTCCTACAAATGTACCTGAACGTGTTACTCGAGCAATGATTGAACCATCTATTAATCATAGAAGCGATGATTTTGTAAAACTTTATGAAGAATGTGTAAATAACACAAAAAAAGTTTTTGACACTCAAGGAGATGCTGTATGTTTATCATCATCAGGCACTGGTGCTGTTGAATGTTCTGTTGTAAATTTAATTAAAAAAGGTGACAAGGTAATAGTTCCTGTCAATGGTGAATTTAGTGGTCGTTTAGCTCAATCAATTGAATATGCTGGAGGAATAACAATTAGAGTAGAAACTGAACCAGGTGTTAATCCTACATATGATCAACTTACAGAGGCATTTGACAATAACAAAGATGTAAAAGCATTCTATTGTGTTTGGAATGAAACTTCTACTGGAACCATGATTAACTATCTTGATAGAATTAAAAATCTAACTTCAAGAAATGATTCTTACTATGTCTTAGACGGAGTTTCCATTGTCGGTGGTGAAGAACTTCACATGGACAAATGGGGAATTGATGTTGCAATGACTGGTGCACAAAAAACATTTGCATGTCCACCAGGAATTTCACCAATTTGTGTTAATCCAAGAACTAGAAAATACATGGAGGCAAATCCTCCAAACACTACATATTTCAATTTACCAAGATATTTCCATTATTATGATGAAGCAAAACACACTCCATTTACTCCTGCATTACCTATTCTTTATGCATACAGAGAAGCAATGAGAATTATGTTTGAAGAAGGAATTGAACAACGAATTCAACGTCATAGAATTTGTTCTGATGCACTATATTCAGGCCTAAGTGCAATTGGTTTAACACCATTTGCAAAAGAAGATTCACGTTCAACTGTAGTTATTGCATTAAATTATTTGGATGGCTTAGATGACAAAATATTTCGTGATACTCTAGCTAAAAAATTCAGAATTTTAGTTGCAGGTGGATTTGGAAATCTTAAAGGTAAAGTTTTCAGAGTTGGATGTATGGGTGAGGTTAATGCATCTCATGTAATAAGATGTATTTCTGGAATTGCATCAACTTTATCCATGATGGGTTATGATACTGATTCCCAACTAGGTTTAAGGATAGCAGAAGATAAACTAAAGGCTCTTCCAAATCCTTCTTGAATTTAAGAACGTTTAACTAATATAAGGAAATTCGAAAACGATCACATTGACTTTTGATAAAGGCTCATTAATTTTAGTTGATTACACTGCAAAAGTAAAAGATGATGATGAGGTTTTTGATACTACTCTTGAAGCAGATGCAAAAAAATATTCACTTCATGAAGAAAATATAAAGTATCATCCTAAACTAGTTTCTATTGGAGAAACATCATATCCTGTTCTAAAAGGATTTGATGAAGCATTATCAAAGACATCTGTTGGCGACAAACTAACCGTTGAGGTTGCTCCTGACAAAGGTTTTGGTGTAAGAGATTCCGGTAAAGTTAGAATGATTCCACTTAGAAAATTAGGTGAGGATGCAGAAAAAGTTTCAGTAGGTGATACAGTTGAAGTTGATAACAAAAGAGGAATTATCCGTTTTATTGGATCTGGTAGAGTACAAATTGATTATAATCATAGATATGCAGGAAAAACAATTCTTTTTGATGTCAATGTACTCAAAGTACTTGATTCATCAAGCGATAAAGTTGATGCAATTTTAAAAGAAAGACTTCCTGTTGAGGATGGTAAAATTACTTTTGATTTAAAGAATAAAGAAGCAAGTATTACAATTCCTGAAGAAATTTTACGTGCAGACGGCTTACAAATAATGAAACATTTTATTCAAATGGATATTTTCAAATTTGTTAATACTTTAGAAAAAATTAGTTTTGTTGAAACTCATGTCAACAAACAAACTCCTACAAAAAAACCTGAGACAAAAGAGAAAACCGCTTAAATTAAATTATTTTAGTAATTTTTGCAAGATTCAATGCTTTTTTCTTAGTCATTTTAATTTCTTTTAAAATCGTGTAACGTTCTGGTCTTAATCCTTGTGCAATCATTAAAGCTTCAACAATCATATCTGATTTAAGTCCGATTTGTTTTGCTGTAGTTGGGGCACCTACATCCTTTAATGTTTTAATAATTTTTTTCCAATCTTGCCCTTGTAATTTTGCCATCATTATAGAACCAATTCCACATTTTTCTCCATGCAGTCCAATACCTGGTGCAATTTTATCAAGTGCATGTGAAAAAAGATGTTCAGCACCAGAACATGGTCTACTACTCCCGGCAATACAAGATGCAACACCTGAACTAACCAATCCTTCTACAATTATTCGTGCATCTAATCCATGTATTGCAAATTGAGAAGAATTTTCCATAACAATTTTTGCACTCATCATTGCTAAATCTGCTGCATATCTTCCATAGTATTCTTTTTTCTTTTTATGTCCTAACTGCCAATCTTTTACAGCTATAATGTTTGCAATAAGATCACCACAACCACTGGCTAACAATTTTGATGGTGCTTTTTTAATTATATCAATATCTACAAACACACCCATAGGCGCAGATGCAATAATAGAATGAGGTTTGTCACTTTTAACTGAAACAAATGGACTTGCCATACCGTCGTGTGATGCAGCAGTTGGTAAACTTACAAATGGTATTGATAAATTATATGAAATTAATTTTGCAGTGTCTACAGAGCGACCGCCTCCAATTCCTACAATTAAATCTGAATTATCTTTTTTAACATCTTTTTCAATTTTATTTATTGATTTAATCTGATTATCTGTTGATGTATGCCAAATATATTGAATTTTTTTAATTTTTAATGATTTTTCTACTTTGACCTTTAATACTTTTTGAACATTTGTTCCGCTAATCAGTGAAACTTTTTTTGGCCTATTTAAGGAATTTAGAAATCTTCCAAAATCTCCAATATTCTTTTCACCTATCTCAATGAGCCTTGGTAATTCCATCGTGTGTGATTCCATGCGATTCTCATTTTTTATCATTATTTATCATTTCAAAGGATCAAAAAGTTATTTAAAAGGGTGACATGACACTTACTTTATCTTAATAGGTGTATTATGTCAAATAACGTTGAAGAAAAAATTTTGCATGGGACTACCACTGTAGGTATCAAGGCTAAAGATGGCGTTGTATTATGTGCAGATATGAGGGCTAGTGCAGGATATTTTATAGCAAATAACAATACTATGAAAATTCAACAAATTGACCTCCACGCAGGATTGACTTTAGCAGGAGGCGTTGCAGATGCACAAAATATTGTAGATATTTTACGATACCATTCTAATTTACACCGAGTCGATAAACAAAATTCAATATCAATTCATTCTTTAGCAAGACTTTGTTCATTAATTTTTCATCAAAATAGAGGATATCCATTCATGGCTGATATTTTACTAGGTGGTTATGATGCAAATGGTCCCGCATTGTTTAATGTAGACATGTTTGGTTCTGTTGAAGAAAAATCTTATGTTACAACTGGTAGTGGATCACCAGTAGCTTACGGCTTATTAGAAGAAGAATATAGAAATGACCTCACAGTTGAGGAGGCAAAAAAAATAGCTTTACGAGCTGTTAAATCTGCAATCGTTAGAAACATTGGTACTGGTGATGGAATAAACATCGCAGTAATGGACAAAGATGGATTCCGTCTATTAACCAATGAACAAAAAAAAGCAGTTATCCAACTTTAGTGATTTAATGCAAAAAAACCAACCTACAAAAGAATTAGCTCCTAGCAGCCAAAATATGATGGCAACTATACTGCAAAGTATGCCGAGAGAAGCAAGTATTACAAAAATAGAATACGAAGGACCTAGAATTGCACTTTATACAAATTCACCTAGATATCTATTAGAAAATAATGAAACAATTTCAAAATTAGTTAGTATAATTAAAAAACGAATTGTGATTAGAACTGATGAATCTATAAGAAAACCAGAAGATGAATGTAGAAAAATTATTTCTGAACATGTTCCAAAAGAAGCAAATCTACAAGGTACATTATTTGACACATCTACTGGTGAAGTTTCACTTGAAGCAAAAAGACCATGGTTACTACAAAGAAGCGTTAAAGAATTTAATCATGCTGATTTAGCTGAAAAAATTGGATGGATACTAAAAATACGAAAAGCCACTACCATACCGTCACGAACTATTCAAACAATTAATGCAACCCTAAAGCAAGCTGCCACTGAAAGAACAAAACAAATGAAACAAGTTGGTGATGACATTTTTAGATCTCGATTATCTCAAAGAACTGAAGTATCTCTTCATACTCTTGGTGGTTTTGGACAAGTAGGTCGATCTTCAATGTTATTATCAACTCCAGAAAGTAAGATACTAATTGATTGTGGAATTAATCCAGGCGCTCGTTTACCAATGGATTCATACCCAAGACTTGATTCTTTAGATATTACACTAGATGAACTTGATGCTGTAGTAATTGGACATGCTCATTTAGATCATACGGGATTTTTACCTGCATTATGCAAATATGGTTACAAAGGTCCAATTTATTGTAGTGAACCAACACTTCCTATGATGAATTTAATTCAATTAGATGCAATCAAGGTTGCAGCAGCACAAGGTAGAACCCCAATTTATGCAGAACGTGATGTTAAACAAGTTATGAAACAAACAATTACTTTACCATATGGAAGTGTTACTGATATTTCCCCTGATATCAAATTAGTTCTTGCTAATGCAGGGCATATTCTTGGTTCAGCTTTATGTCATTTTCATATTGGTAACGGTGACCATAATTTTGTTTATTCAGGAGATATTAAATTTGGAAAAAGTATATTATTTGAAGCCGCAAGTTGGAATTTTCCAAGAGTAGAAACATTGTTAATTGAAAGTACTTATGGTCTTAGAGAGGATGTTCAACCAACCAGACAACAAGTAGAGTCTGCCTTTATTAATGCCGTCAATCATACTTTAGCAGACGGAGGTAAAGTTTTGATACCAATTCCAGCAGTTGGACGTGCACAAGAACTTATGATGGTAATTGATCATTATATGAAATCTGGTGAAATGGTTGAAGCACCAGTGTTTACTGAAGGTATGATTTCTGAAGCATCAGCCATTCATGAATCCTATCCTGAATATCTTGCAACAGAATTAAAACAGAAAATTTTAGAAACTGATGATAACCCATTTGATTCTGAATACTTTACAAATATCGAACATGCAGATGCTAGAGAAGAACCAATGAGAGAAAATTCTCCATGCATTATTTTAGCAACATCTGGAATGTTAGAAGGTGGGCCTGTTTTAGAATATTTTAAAAATATTGCACCTGACTCTAAAAATAAAGTTGTGTTTGTTTCTTACCAAGTTAATGGAACTTTGGGAAGACGTGTTCTTGATGGTTCTAAACAGGTTTCTATGTCGGGTAAAGAAGGTAAAGTTGAAGTTGTTTCTGTTAATTGTGGTGTTGAAAAACTAGATGGTTTTAGTGGCCATAGTGACTATAATCAATTAATGTCATTTGTACAACGATTAAGACCAAAACTTCGTCGTGTTTTAGTTAATCACGGTGAACGTTCAAAGTCAGAAAGTCTTGCTGCGGATATTAGAAGAACATACAAACTACCTGCTCATTATCCTCAAATTCAAGAAGCAATTAAATTATTTTAAATCGTATTCTGGTTTCCAAATCTTTATACTTGATGGAGTAACAATAATTCTTTCTTCTCCCAATCTTGCAATGTCTGCATCTGCTGTTTTAGCAATTGAATACAACTCTTCTACAACTTTACGTAATTGATCGACATCTTTTTGTGCCAAAGGTGTAACTCTAAGAATCAAAATAATTCCTTTTTTGATATCTTCTTTGATAGAATGAATATCACTACTATCTCTAATTGTTATTGCCTTTAGATATGTGGGATTCTCTTGCTTTTGCATTATATTTAAAAAATGATTACTCCTTCTAAAACTCTTCCTTAGTTTTAACTAATTTTTATGCCTACATTCTAAATTTAATGTAGAATTATTCTTCTACATTTTTAGAAGAAATTTCTTCAATTAAATCATTATTTGTAATAAAAACAATTGCTTGTTCATTACTTGATACATTCGAATATCTTAAAGTTACAGATGATACAAATTTTAAATGTTCTTTTGCATTAGAATCACGTAAAATTGAGACGAACCCTACAAAGTCTTTAGCTTCAAGTAATATGTCAACAGGTAATGCAATTACTTATATCATTTTATTTCTGCCAACAACAAATTTTATTTCTTAATGTAATTTAAAACGTATTACAATTTTTAATAAATCAATATTATTTATTGTTAGATTTTTTATGTGTAAAAATAAATTCTTATCTTTAATTCCAAATTATAGTTCTATTAAAAAACAAACCCCTACTTAAATTAAGTAGATTTTTAATTTCATATTTTTTACTATTTCTAATTAGATTCTTCTTGTTTCTTCTTTAATTATTCTAAAATTTTCCCTTGTGATAAAATCATTTTTTTAGGTTCTGTTACTGGTAATAATACAGCTGGTAAAAGTCTTATAATTTTTCTAATTAAATTTAATTTATTTTAAATTATTTTTAATACTGATAGATCCTAATTCATTAGTCCTTTTCCTAACACTTCCACTAAAATATTAAATTCCTCACCAATTTCTTCCATGTATTTTTTTGCAGCATCATACATTGTAGATCTACAATTATTACATAGATTATATCCTGTATCGTTCCCATGTTTTGAATGTTTTAACATCTCAATGTATTCATCACCAAAATAAATTATTTTTAGGTTTACATTAAGATCGCCAGATCCTTTCCTAATTTTAAAACCAGATCATTTTATGCAATCAAAATCACAAAATGGAATTTTTATTCCAACTGCCGAAACATCAAACTCATATTCCTACATTATTTTAATTGCAAGTTGACTATCTAAACCGCCTGAAAGTAGTCCAACTACTTTTTCTTCTCTTCAGTCACGATAATAATTTTTTAAATTTTATTATACAAACTTACATCATACATAAATTAAGAAAATATTATATTTTATTATGAAAGAACGTAGAAAAAATCTTCTAAAATATGCTCAAAAGATGGATTGTGATACTCTAGTTACATTTGAGCCTGAAAATCTTTTTTACATGACTGGTTTTTGGGGTGAAGCTATTGGATTATTAGAAAAAAATGGAAAAACAACCATCATTGCTCCTGAACTTGAAGTTGGAAGAGCAAAAAATGAGTCTGAAGATTGCGATGTAATAACTGCTGAACGTGGATCTGGGTTAATTTTTACTCTTATAAATAAAATAAAGAAAAATCATGTCTGCACTGATTGTAAAGACTATTCTGCCATGCTAAGCTTAAAAAAATCAATTTCACATATTACGTCTTCTACAGATCCATTTTACAATGCTCGAATTATAAAAGATGAAAAAGAAATTAAAATCTTAAAAAAAGCTTCTAAAATTATTGATGAAATGTTTTATATTTGTTCCAAAAAAGTAAAAGTTGGACAAAAAGAATCAGAATTACAAACAGTTTTGATGACATATGCTATGCAACAAGAAATGTTTGATACTGGTTACAAATCAACACTTAATCCCTTAATTATTGCTGGAGGTCCAAATGGTGCATTACCACATGCACAAGTAAGTCAACGTAAATTTAAAAAAGGTGATCTTATAGTTATTGATTTAACATTAAGATACAAAGGATATGTATCTGATGCAACTAGAACATTTGCACTAGGAAAAATTTCTTCACAAGCTAATGAGGCATATGAAATTGTTAAAGAATCACAAAAACTAGGTCTCAAATCCGTAAAACCAAATGTCAACTGTAAAGATGTTGATTATGCATGTAGAAAATATATTGAAGAAAAAAATTATGGTAAATATTTTATTCATTCTACTGGTCATGGGATTGGATTAGAAGTACATGAATTACCAACTATATCTTATCGTAGTGATACTAAATTAAAAGAAAATATGGCAATTACTGTTGAACCTGGAATCTATATTGAAAATAAATTTGGAATTCGAATAGAGGATTCCATTATTGTAAAAAATAAACCAATTATTATGCATAAATTCACAAAAGATTTACTGCAAATTTGAGCCTAATCAATATAATTTACTTTTTCTATCATGCTTCTTGATAATGGATTATTTGATTCAATTTTTTTAGAATCGATATTTACATTCCAATCAAAAATTAATTCTCCTTTATGTGCTTTGAAATTTATAATAATCTGATATTCTTTTAAATCTATTTTTGTTATATCTAATTCCACCTTAGTATTTCTATCATTAAATATTTTTTCGCTAGGATATTCATCATTAATTTTATCTTCAACAGCATTTTTTACATTGTATCCTGATTCATTTGGACCATTATATTGCATTAAAATATCTAAAACAACTTTTTCTTCTTCAGAAATTTCCGAAAAAAAACTATCAAAATGTTTTTCTGTTAAAATTCCATTTGCACTTATGACAATTAATGCAATTCCTGCTAGATATAGTGGGGCTCTTTTTTTAAGAAAAGCTTTAAGATTATTATTTTTTGGTTTTTCTTCTTCTTTTTTATCCATCTTAATACCTGTAAATTATCATAAATCTAAAGTTATTATTAATTCTAGTTAATACAAAAAATAAATTTAAATATTTTAAGAATTTTTAGCAGTTAATATTAAAACTTGCCATGGAAATATTATATCACCATTCTTTTTTGTATATTGTAAAGTTTTTTCTTTAACTGCATTTTTGAATTCGTTCCGCTTTGAATATTCTAAAGCATTAAATTTTTCTTTTAGAGGCTTTGCAATATATTTAATATAATTATTCCAATAGTCCTCAAATTTTCCTGGATTATAATTAAAAATAAATTCTTTAATGATAATATTTGAGAATCCTGCTTTTCTAACTTCTGTTTTTAATGCAGATTTTGTGCCAAATCTATCTAAATTTGGTGTACCAGGTGGAACATAATCTGGTATGTACTTTGTAGCAGAATCCAGAATACTACTAAAAAATGGAACATTATCTTTACTTCCATGTACAGATATTCCTATCAATCCAGATTTTTTGAGACTATTTTTCATATTTTTTAATGCTTTTTGAGCATTAGGAAAAAAAAATAATGCATACTGACAAGTTACTATATCAAATTTTTTTGAAAAAGCAAAATTTTCAGCATCAATATTTACAAAATCTAAATTTTTATTTTTTTCATTCCATTTTTTAGCAATTTTAATTGCAATTGTTGACGTGTCAATTCCTAGTACATATCCTGATTTACCAAGTTTTTTTTGAATATATTTTGTTACTGCTCCTGTTCCACATGCAACATCCAAGACATGATAATTTCTATTTATTTTTACTAATTCGATTAATTTTTTTGTACCTTGAAACGGTCCTTTATTTACACTGGTCCATCTTTTATGATATCTTGGAGCAACTTCACTCCAAATTCTCATATTTCTTTGTTTGTATTATGAATGAATCGAATTCATTGTATTTTTAGTTCAATTTGTTTTTTTATAATTTTTGCAATTTTTTCTTTTTTCATCCAACCTGATACAATACTTCTTTTTTTATCTACAATTATAATTTGATTATATTGAGAATTTTTTATATATCTAGATGTTCCAATATCATTTGCTATTATCATATCTGATGATGATTCTTTCAATTTCTTTTTAGCGGATTTAATTAATTCAATATTTGTGACATTTGTTTCTGCTTTAAATCCAATTAGTAAAACATTCTTTTGAATTTTCTTTATTTGATCTATAATTTTAGGAGCTTTTTTGAGCGTAATTGAAATATTTGTTTTTGAACTTTTAATTTTTTTCTTACTTGGATTTTTAGGAATATAATCTGCTACTGCAGCTGCCATTATTACAATATCAAATTTATTTTTCAATTCTTTTTTGACTGCATTAAACATTTGATTACTTGTTACAACATTAATTATTTTTGCACCCTTTGGTGGAATTTCATTACCTGGTCCATAAACAAACGTAACTTTTGCACCCGCAGAAACTAATTCTTTTGCTAAACTTACTCCTGTTTTGCCAGAGCTTTGATTTGTAATTGCTCTTACAGGATCAATCTGTTCAATTGTAGGTCCTACAGTTATCAATATTTTTTTTCCATATAATTTAGATGATAATCCAAATTTATTCAAAACAAAATCAAGTACTTCTTTTGGTTCTGACACTTTTGCTTTCCCTTCTATCATATTTGGTGTCATAAAATCTATTTCATTTTTTAGAAATGAAATATTTTTTTTAACTGCAATATTATTATACATTGATGCATGCATTGCTAAAGCCATAACAATTGGTGTTTTTGAACCAAATCCAACAGTGAGTACTGTTGAAATCGGAGTATCATCAATTCCATTTGCAAGTTTTCCTAATGTATTTGCAGTAGCTGGGTATACAATAATAAGATCTGATTTTTTATAATCTGCTATATTGATATGTTCTAATTTACCAGTTAATTTTGTAATAACATCATTTCCTGTTGCCCATTTCATATAATCTGGCTGAATCATTTTTGTTGAAGCACTACTCATTACACAAGTAACTTTTGCTCCATGCCTCATTAGTAATCGTGCAAGTTCAATTGATTTGTACGCTGCAACACTTCCAGCAACACACAATACAATTTTTTTACCAGAAAGTTCTGTTCCTTTTGATTCTACAATATCTAATGATGGATGCTCTAATTTTATTTTAGACAATTTCTTTCCTCATTTTATTGTATTCAGACTCATCCATTTGGAATTCATTTTCTATTGCTGGAAATTTTTTTTCCTTAACTTCCATTACATATGATTTTACTGCATTTCTAATTTCTTCAGATAATGATACATATCTTTTTGCAAATTTTGGTTTTATTTTTTCAAATAAACCTAACATATCATGAACAACTAAAACTTGTCCATCACAATCTTTTCCTGAACCTATTCCTATTGTTGGTACAGGAATTTTTTCTGTTAGTATTTTTGCAACCTGACTAGAAATCATCTCTAAAACTATACTAAATACGCCTGATTCTGTTATTATTTTCGCATCTTTAATTAATTCAATTGCATCCTCTTTTGTTTTTCCTTGTACAGTGTATTTCTTAGCTGTTTGTGGTAACAATCCTAAATGTCCCATGACCGGTATTTTTAATTCTGTAATTGCTTTTATTATTTGAGCAATTTCTTTTCCACCTTCTAATTTGACTGCATCAGCGCCAGCTTCAATTAGTTTTAATGAATTTGTAATTGCATCTTCCTTAGTATTATAGGAATTAATTGGTAAATCTGAAACAATTAATGAATTTTTTCTTGCATTTTTTACAGCAGTTGTAAATCTAATCATATCATCCATAGTTACTGAGGTTGTATCCTCATATCCAAGCATAACCATGCCTGCACTATCTCCTACAAGAATTACATCCACTTGATCACATAATGCTGCCATTGTGGAATCATATCCTGTTAAAACAGTTATTTTCTCTTTTCCTTTCATTTCTTTAATATCTTTGATAGTTTTATGCATTTTTTGCTCTCCTTTCTAAATTTTTTCTAATTTCTAAAATTGCTAATTTAAGATTTTTATTATTATTATATATTAAAGATTCTTTTCTTTTCTTTTGGGATTCAATAACAAGTAATTTCATTGCACGTGTTACATTATCAACTATTGTAATATCTGCAGTTTGAGCCGTTCTGGAAAGTGGATTCAAATCAAATGTAATAATTTTCTTTTTTGCTTTTTTTAATGCAATTGTCCTATCACCATCTTCTAATGGAACTAAAACAACATTTGCTGAAAATATTCCATTTTTATCAACAATTCTTCTTGCACTATCAATTCCTAATAATTTTGTAGATGATTTTTTATTTAATCCATAAATTTCTGTTGCGCCTGATTTTTTTAAAATTTTAGTAATTGCTTTTTTACGTTTTTCACTAGAATAAAATAAATTTACTTCAATTTTTGAATTTGTATTTTTTGCTAATTGAATTATTTCTTTAGGACATAAAGCCGCAAAATTACCATTAACTGAAATAACAGAATTTTCTGCATTTTTGAGCATAGATGCTGCTGCTTTTATGGCTTCCTTAGCAGATTTTGAAGTTTTTTCACCAATAAGATAATCAAAAGCTTCTCCTCTTCCATGAGCCAAAAGTCCTTCTTTAGCAACTAAATTATCGTCAAATCCTTTGACTAATTTTTCACGAATTAGAAGTGAATTTAATCTTGGGTGTGATTTAGGAATTATAGTCATGTTTTTGAATTAATTATGAAGAACTCTTGCACCTAAATTATCTAATTCTGATTTTATAATTATTCCATCAGAATATTTCTCTAAAATTTCTAAAACTTTATTTTCATTTGCTTTTGGAATCATTGAAAAAATTGTTTCACCAAATAATGCAATTCCGCATTTAATATTATTTTTACATAATTCATTTACTACTTTCTGCATTCTTGGTGTCATAATATTTACATATTTTGCAAATTCTAAAGACATTTCTTGAAAATGTTCATAATTTTTTGATTCTAATAATTTATTAACCATTTTTCCTCCAAGACCATTAATTTGTGGTAGTCTTTCTTTGATGAATTTACTTGTTGAAATTGGAGAAAAACATATCATAATTATAGAAATTTTATTTAAAGGAATTTTTTGAACATGTCCAATTCCTGGTGCTCCTGGTTTATCTCTAATTTCAAATCCACCATGATATGATGCTAAGACATCTCCTAATCCTGTTTTACATTCTATTTCAACATCATGTGCTATTTGTGCAACTTTATTTTTAGATAATTTACACTCTAATGCATCGTTTAATGCCATAGATAATGATAATGCAATAGCTGCGCTAGAACCTAATCCATATCCTACTGGAACACCAATTTCATGTATAACATCTACAAATTTTCCTTCTGCAGAAAATTTACTGAGAACTAATTCGGAGACTTTCATATCTCCTGATTCAAAACCATTTACCTTAATCGTAAAATTTGAAATATCATGTTTTGTTTTGTTTCTAATTGTAACTGTAGTCTTAACACCTTTTTGAATGGAAAATCCTGCACCTAACGAACCTAATTGTTTTGAGTCTTCTTTGTTTAGTTCAGCTTTAAAAAAACCTGTAATGTGTGCTGGACAAAATGCTGTTACCATTATGATTAAACTTGAGATATTAGTAAAATATTAATACTTGGCTTAAATAATATAAATTAGTATAAATTGACTACATTCACACGACGCCTACAGAAGATTGGAAGTAGTATGCTTGTTTCACTTCCAAAAGAATGGATTGATGCTAATAATCTAAACAAGAGCAATCAAGTTGAAATTGAAACAAATCAGAATAATCTATCAATTAGAACACAACAAAATAAAAAACCTTCTAAAGAAGTTGAAATTTCATACCCTTTATCAGAAGGTGAGGGAATTGTTCCAACAATCACTGGTGCATATCTCTTAGGATTTGATATTATCAGAATTGTTGGAAGATCATCTATCTCAATTAATGATAGAGAGAGTGTTCGTGGTTCTATGAGAAAATTAGTTGGACTAGAAATTATTGATGAGGATGCAACAAATATTTCTATTCAATTTTTACTTAATGAAACATCAATTAATCCACAAAATATTTTAAAAAGAATGAGTTCAATAGGACTTGGAATGTTTAATGATGTTGTATTATCTATAAAAAATGGGGATAAAACAAATCTTGAAACAATAGCAAATCGCGATGCTGAAATTAATAGACAATATTTCCTTCTTGTCAGATTAATTAGAAGTACAATAATGGATACAAGATTAGCTAATATTTTTAATCTAGAAAATATTGATATTCTTGATTACAGAATTGCTGCAAATACAGTTGAAATTGCAGGTGATACTGTTGTAGAATTATCTAAATCATTAATTAAATCAAATTTATCTAAAGCAGAGTTAACTAAATTATATGATCTTGCAAAAGACATAGACGGAATACAAATTAAATCTGTAGATTCTTTTATTTCTAATAATAGAATGCTTGCAATTAATGCAATTAAACTACAAAAAATTAATTCAGCAAAAATTTCTAAAATACGTTCATCTTTAGAAAGTGAAAAACAGATTTCTCTTGCATTATTTGATATTATTTACATGTTTGAAAAAATTTTACAATCGTGGTCAGATATTACCGATCTAGTTAAACCAAGTTATCAATAATGTTTTTGATGTTTTTTAGATAGTAATAAAAAAATATTACAATAACTTTTTCTTTGCCGCATAAATCATTACTGCACAAATTGTTTTTGAATCTATAATTTTTCCGGTTTTAATCATTTTAATTAATTTTTTAATATTCATTTTTACAACCGTAATAAATTCATCATTATCTAATTTTAAATCAAATTTCTTTTTTGTGCCTGATGCTACAAAAATACTAATTTCTTCTTTGTTATAGCCTACAGAAGGAAAATATGAAATTAATTTAGTCATTTTTTTAGCCTCATAACCAGTTTCTTCTATTATTTCTCTGTATGCACAATCAATTGCTTTTTCACCTTTTTCTAAAGTACCAGCTGGAATTTCTAAAATATATCCATGTGGAAATCTATGTTGTTTTACTAACAGTACTTTACCTTTTTCGTCAAATGCAAGCATTGCAGCTGCACCTGGATGTTCAATAACTTCTCTTCTAATTTTTCTATGTTTAATTTGCAAATGATATGCATTTATTTCAAATAATTTTCCTTTGTATAGCGTATCTTTTTTCATATTATTTTTCAGTGGTATTATTATTTAATTTGTTTGGTATACCAAATGTAGTTTAGAAGATTTTTTTAAATTAATAATTGCTTTTTTTAACCAATTATTATAAAATGAAATTTTTTTAGGAATAAATAAATCTGCAGATTTAACATTTTTTAGATTTCTAACTTTTTGTGTTACTTCATCTATTTTGTATATATTATTACTATGCATAAATAAAACAATTTGATTTTTTGAAATAAATGGAATTTGTAAATATGTATTTGAAAATTCTTCATTCATTTTTTCTAATGTTTCTTTTAGATTGCTGTCGATCCATGTAATTATTGCATATGGAATAAATTTTTTGATTTTTTTAGGATCATAAATCGTTGTAAATTGTATTCCTTCATTTTTGTATAGTTTTTCAATACATCTTGTGATTGTTTTTGTTGACATTTTTGTATTCTTTGCAATTGTTTCAATTTTTTGTCTTGGATCTTTCATTAGTTCTTCTAAAATTTCTAAATCTGTTTTTGTCAGATCTGCATTAAATCCTGGATTTTCGGCTTCAAAAATTGATAAAACTTTAAAATCTTTCATTAGTTTTTTTGCAAGTTCAATTTTTTTTTCTAAGTTCTCTTTTACAATAATACTACAAACTGTAATTCCACCAACACATGCTGCTACAATATGTGGTTCTCCTACTAAACTAACTTGTTCTAAAACCTCTTTCATATTTTCTCCAGAGATTACAAAATACAAAATACCGTAACCTAATACTGGAGGTTCAACTTTAATAAAAAATTCTTCAATAATCTCAAGTTTTTGCATCTTACGTATTCTTGCATTAACTGCTCCGCCAGACATTCCTAAATCGATTCCTATTTGTCTGTCTGATTCTCTACAGTTGTTTAATAATTTACTTAGAATTTTAATATCAAAATTGTCCATTATGTGATCTTTTGAGTCCCCATAAAATATAGAATTAACTAATATCATATAAAATTGTCTATAATTTACCACTAGGAATAATATAAGTTAAATATTAGACTTTTTTTGTTATTTTATGGATTACCGAATGAAATTAGCAAAAAGAATGCTTTTCAATAAAAGAGGTAGTTTGATTGGTGCCGTTTTGGCTGTTACCGTCGGAATTTTAGTTATTCATGTTAATTTTGTAATATTTCAGGGACTTTTTGATGCTATTGTAAGAGATATCAGTGAATATCGAAATGGCGATATTCTTGTAACAAATGAAGATGACTACATCGATAAATCTGATTCAACAATTGTTAGTTGGTTTGAAAGAATTTCATATGTTGAAGCGGCGACACCGCGGCTTTCATCGACTGCAGAAATGGAAATAACAAAAAATGGAAAATTAATTGAAAAAACTAGGATCCCTGTAGTTGGTGTAGATCCATTTAATGATATTAGAGCATCTACTGTTCATGAAACTGTTACTGAAGGAACTTATGTTTTCTCAAGAAATTCCATTGTATTAGGAAATACTGTAGCAAAGGATCTTGGAGGAGCTACAGTTGGAGATATTGTCAAAGTTATGATTGTTGATAGATGGGGAGAAGAGCAAACAAAACGATTTACTGTATCTGGAATTGCAAAATCACCTGGTGGTCAGGGATTTGATTATAGTGTAGTTATACATATTGATACATTACGTGATATGACAAATAGACAAGATCAAACAGGTTCAATTATGGTAAAATTAAATGACCCAACTAAGGCATATGAAGTAAAAGAATTTTTCTTATTATCTTTTCCAAATGATGATTTCTTGGCAGAAACAATAGAAGAATCTGCAGAACAGCAACTTGCTGGTTTTAGATCTGGCATTGCAATGATTAACATGATTGGCTATTTTGGAATGATGTCATCTGCATTTGCAATTGTTACAATTCAAATGATGTTAGTAAATGGAAAAACTAAAGAAATTGGTGTAATGAGAGCAATCGGTGCAAAAAGAAAAGACATTTTGGTAATTTTTATTTTTCAAGGTATGCTAATTGGAGCAATCGGTGCTGGAGTTGGAACTGCAACTGGATTAGGTTATACAATTTATGCAAAGGAAACAAAAATGTCTTTCAATAACAGTTTACCGCTCGAAGTAACTTATAATTGGGAAAAAATTATTCAAACAGCTTTGGCTTCATTTATTTTGGCAATCATTGCATCATTATATCCATCGTATAGAGCTACAAAATTACTACCTGTGGAGGCAATGAGAACTGGCTAAAGTACTAGAGGTTAATCATTTAAGCAAAATTTATGGTGATGGGGATAACAAAGTGAAAGCTCTTGATGATGTATCTTTTTCAATTGAAAAAGGTCAAGTTGTTTTAATTGTTGGAAGTTCAGGTTCAGGAAAATCTACATTACTAAATATGATTGGACTTTTAGATAGTCCAACAAATGGAAATATTTTCATAGATGATATTAACACTACAACTCTTAATGATAATGAAATCTCATCATTTAGAAATAAAAAATTAGGATTCATTTTTCAATTTTCTAATCTTTTATCGGATCTCTCAGTTTTAGAAAATGTATTATTACCATTACAAATTGCGGGAAATGATTTTACTTCTGAAGAGGACGCTATAGATTTACTAAAAGCAGTTGGATTAGAAGATCAATTACACAAGCGTGCAAATAAAATTTCAGGTGGACAAGCTCAAAGAGTTGCTATTGCTAGGGGATTGATCAATAAACCTTCAATTGTTTTAGCAGACGAACCAACTGGTAATCTTGATTCCGTTACTTCTCAACTAATAGTAGATTTAATGAAATCAATGGCAAAAAAACTTAATCAAACTTTTGTTATTGTTACCCACGATAGACAACATTTTGGAAATGTTGATAAAGTTATTACAATAAAAGACGGTAAAGCATTTCAAGTAGAAGAATTTTCTACAATGGAGATTACCGTATAATGAATTCTAAATTTTTACTAGTATTATTTTTAATTGGATTAGTCCCATTTATTTTTACAAATTCATATGCTGCATATGATGATTCAATAACATCTGGAAACTTTGGGAATTCACCATTTAATAGAGAATTCGGTGATGTAAAATTACTAGATGCATATTTTGGTACATTAGATAATAAAATTGAAGTTGAAGGCGGAGACAAAAATGTTCCATTTACAATAGAATTTGCAAATGTTGGAACTCAAGATATTACAGGAATTCAAGGAAGATTAGCATTACCTTTAGGATTTTCAGGTACTGATGGTCCAGGCAATGCAATTAATTCAAATACAAATGCAAATTCAGAAGCTGGTGAAAATTTCTCTTTAACTTTCTATGTAAATTTAGATAAGAAACTCCAAATTCGACAATATTCTGGAACTGTGGAAATAGATTACTCAAGATTACGAGAATCTGGTATTAGATCATCATATTCTAATTTTGATTTTAAAGTTACTGGGGATAGTACAATTAATGTCAGGGCTTCAGAATCATTTCTTACATCATTAAAATCAAATAATTTTGTTGTTAATATCATAAATGATGGTACAGCATCAATATCTGGAGTTGATGTAACCATAGATAATGTACAGACATCATTATCTGCAAACACTGCATCAATTACAAATATTGAAAATGTTTTAATTTTAGAAACAAGTTGGGATCTTGGAAATATTCCTGAAAAATCATCTAGTTCTTTTATTATGGATGTATACATTCCTGAATCTTTAAAGGGTGATACTTTACGAATTCCTTTGTCTATTTCATATTATAATACACAAGGTGATAAAGAAACTATTTCAAAAATACTTGATTTTTACATTAGAGGTTTAATTGATCTCACTATTTTTAATGTTAAAGTAATTGAATTATCTGGTACAAAAATGGTAATTGGTGAAATAATTAATGAGGGAAATGAAGATGCACTATTTGGTTTTGTAACTATTGAGGCTAATGGAGATTCTAATATTAAATCAAATACACAATTTATTGATGAAATTGAAATTGACGCTCCTATTCCGTTTAACATTCCAATTGAATTTGATGGAGAACCAAAATATGGTGAACATGACGTTACACTTACCTTAAGATACAAAGATAGTGTTAGAGATGAAATTTTGCTACCCTATCAAACTACGATTATAGTTAATCAACCAGCAATTCTTAATGGAGATAATTTTAATCCAGCAATTGTAATTATCCCAATAATTTTTGTGATAGGTTTTGCCATTTTTATAATTCTCAGGCGTAAAAAAGCAGGATTACCAGTAAATTGGAGATTAATTTTTGATCTAAAAAATCGAATTAAATAAAATGAAATTAAGATTAACTATTGTAATTTTAATTATTGCCATAAGTATAGGTAGTATAATTATTGCCATAAGTATAGGTAGTATAATTATTGCCATAAGTATAGGTAGTATAATTATTGCCATAAGTATAGGTAGTATAATTATTGC
>SXGQ01475983.1_pt1 | contig 26083 bp, 33 predicted proteins | sample 3178371 | NCBI WGS metagenome assembly SXGQ01 (sample SAMN11356859, study PRJNA531348) | freshwater metagenome | isolation source: freshwater sample F1-20 | place: China: Fuxian Lake, Yuxi | collected 2017-12-25 | reverse complement strand
TGGATAGTGTGGTCCCACACGATGAGAAGTGAGTTGACACTCACGGGCGGTACTGTTCTAGCCGAAACAGCGTTGGCAGCACGATAGCGGTCCCGGTCGGGGAGCGGGTGGAGGGTGTGTGAGATTTGCGGGGCAACCCAACAGATGATGCACTATAATTACCGCCGCGGGATGCAGAGCATTTTTGCGATTTCATAGTCAAGCGCCGATACAGGAGAGGGCTCGGGACGCCGGGTCTATGGCAGCATCCGGCCGGGATGGTAACTGCCTGAACCTAACTGTTGACCTCGGCTGTGGCACAGACGCACTGGACGCCTAAATTGGTACGATCTCGGTGCTTGACTATGATATTGACTGTAAAAAAGTTAGTTGTAATCATGTTGGCCGGGCCTGTCATGGCCATGGCCTGTTCAGGGTGGCTGATAGGATTTAGAGGTCACAATGAAGTGTTTGACTATGAAGCCTTTGCTGACTACGCCACTAATCAAGGCCTGTGTTGGCGATCGTTTGGGTGGCAAGATTCTGCAACGGCCGAACGCATCATGCGCGAGCTGACAATGCCATATCACCTGTATGGATTCAGTCGTGGTGCCGAAACTGTGGCCACTCTGTTGCGACAGGGGCGTGTGCGACCCAGATCGGTGATCACTGTGGGTGCTTACCACACAGTGGATGTTAACTTTGATCGCTATGGCATACCGTATCGCAACTACTTTGACCGTTCGGGCCAAGGTCAACGCAGCCCAGGTGTGTTCTTAAACGTGGATCATGGGCGTGTACAACGTGCTGTCACTGAAATTCTTAAAAAGGCCTCGGTAGTTTAATGGTAAAACAGCGGATTTATATCCCGTGTGCAATAGATAATTGGCCAATGTCGGTTCGACTCCGGCCCGAGGTACCAGCAATAAATATTTTTCATGCTCTACACTGTCATTGAAGATTGCAGTCCTTTCTATGTGAGATTCACCCATCCAGGGGCTGATCTTGTGATACAGCAAGCCATTGATACCCTTAAAGGTGTTGAACTTGTTAAATCACCTTCTGTGGCATGGCCTCACAACACTCACATGGGATTTATTCACCATCGTCCGTCGGCTGAGGCCTGTCGTGCGTTGCACAACCTTATACCAATGAATCAGCAGCTTGCTTTGAATCCCAACAGAGCTGCCATGTTTATAACTGCACCTGGCTATCACTATGGTGTGCATCGAGACGGTGTGGACTGTTACAGTATCAACTATCATGTAAAAATTCAAGACAACAATTGCCGAAGCAACTGGTATAGTCACACAGACTGCCAGAACTACAGTATCGATCCTGTGATAGCCAAACTGCACAATGCTTGGGAGCTCAAAAATTTTGATTATGAGCTGCACCGACCAGTCAAGACCATGACTGCTGTGCAAGGAGAATGCTGTTTGTTTAACACAGAATTTTTTCACGATTTCAACAATTCGCAATCTGCAAATATTCGCATTGTCATGACCCTGCGAGATCAAAATCCTGCAGAAGTGACATTTTTACAAGCTAGACAACGTCTATTTGGCTACTAGCACAAATCAATAAACTGGCCGTGGGTGTAGAAAAGTTGTTGACTACAAGCCCAACTGCAAGGGAAAATACGCGATCCACAGCCGCTGTCTGGTTTTGCGACCAGAGACTGCTAGTCACAGTCGTTCATGTAAGTGGAGGGAAGTCACTGCTGCATAAGCCAGTGGTGAGTACCCTTAAACACAATGCAGTGCGCGGTCAGTTTATCCATTTGTGTTGACGTGTGATCAAGATCAGCGTACACTAAATAGCAATCGCAGAGTAGAGAAGGTGGTATCTCTTCAGGCTCATAACCTGAAGGTCGATGGTTCGACTCCAGCCTCTGCAACCAAACACCATGCAACATAAAGTAGTCATTGTGAACAAAACAGCCAGTGACATAAATACAACAAAGAAATTTTTGTGGTTGACACACAATCATAAATAAACTACAATAGGACTTATGATGAAACTGCATTTGCGTTCACTGTTGAAACCCACCATGTGCCACCAAGCACAGGCCTGGTCACGCGGTTTTGCCACAGTGAATAGTATTCCAGGTCGTCGGGGGTCCCCAGGAGATAAAGTGTAAAAAACTACACTGCAAATTCAAAAGGACCCCAGGCATAAACACCCTGGGGTTTTTGTTTTATAAAGGAAATAGATGATTAAAAAAGAAAACGATCTTGTAAAGAATAAACGACAACAGGTTGAACAGGCTTTCGCTTCTGCTCACGTTTTGACCGAGGAACAGAAACGCAAACGTATTCAAGACAAGATTGATCGAGCACGCATACACAGTGAAGCTTTGAAGCGCATTGATTGGCGTGCTAGATCCCTAGCATAAAGTGTGTATAGGCAACGCGAGCCTGCCCGCACTCTAAACACGGGCTATAATGAGGGCGTCCTGGGGGATGGTAAGTTCTAGGCGATAACTAGAATGTGTAAAAACCCAGAGTATCGAAGCACTCTCTATCCTTAGGTTCCCGGGCACAAGGGCCAGGGCAAGGAGACAGGTGGGTATATCCATGAAGAGTGCTTCGATACACACATTGGCAACAGTGTGAGAAAACAATGTATCGCTAGCTCAATTGGCAGAGTTCTGGTCTCCAAAACCAGCGGTTCGGGGTTCGAATCCCTGGCGGTACGCCATACACATGGGGCCATAGCTCATCTGGGAGAGCGCCTGTTTTGCAAGCAGGAGGCGGTCGGTTCGAGTCCGACTGGTTCCACCATGCTATTGGGGATTAGTTAAATGGTATAACATCGGATTTTGATTCCGGATTTGGGAGTTCGATTCTCTCATCCCCTGCCACAAATTTTGTAGCCGTGTAGCTCAGAGGAAGAGCAATCGCTTGATAAGCGATAGGTCGACATTTCGAAACTGTCCATGGCTACCAATACTTGTTGACTGTGATCACAGTTGACTATATAATTGCAATATTCCACAGTAGCACAGCGGTAGTGCAGGAGACTGTTAATCTCTTGGTCGTTGGTTCGATCCCAGCCTGTGGAGCCAAGTTTGAGGTGCGGTCCCATAATGGTATTGGAGTGGATTGCTAATCCATCGATCGGTGAAAGCCGGTTTCTGAGTTCGAGTCTCAGTCGCACCGCCAGTAATTAGGCCCTGTTAGTTAAGTGGTATAACATCGGTTTTGTAATCCGAGGTTGGCAGTTCGATTCTGTCACAGGGCACCACTCATGATCCATACCCTCCCCTGACGAGTGAGTCACTGGATCAACCCACATACCACCTTAGCTCATTGGGACAGAGCACTGTGCTACGAACGCAGGGGCAGGGAGTTCGAATCTCTCAGGTGGTACCAAGGAGGCCAACTGTGATTGATATCAAAGTACCCTACACTACCAGACCCATGATGCAACGCAGGTCAGGACCAGCATTCCGAGTGCCAGCATCGGTCAATCACATGGAGGCCAAGGCAGCCGAATTAGCCGCCTGGAGTGATCAAATCACTGCACAGATCAACGACGATCACACAGGCAATCTAGTGCAGCAGGCTGCGCTGCACTGTGGCAAACCTGCCACTGCCAGCATTCAGCAGCTGGCCATGCATTTTCAAGAAGACATTGCCATCATGCACTGCGGGCGTCTGCAGGCGGTGTGTTTTTGTTTTCCCAGTGGCTGGATTCCTGCACAGCGTCTTGGAGCCACATTGGCCGAAATCCATCAACCAGTGGCCGACGGTGCTGACCTAGTGCGCATGAGTGCAAGACTGACCGATATCATGGCTGATGTCACGCTAGGCGGGTTCCGGCGCCAGGTCTGGACATTGACTGCCAATTCAGCACTCAGCAATCTACCTGGGCGATCTGCAGTGCCTGAGCCCAGGTCGCTGGCAGAACTGTATCTACGATGGGAAACACAGACTACCGAACCACTGGGCGACGGCCAGACCAGTTTGTTTTTTGTGGATGTAAATGTAGTGCCGTTGCAGTCTGTGTGGGCCGAGCTAGGACAGCGCATTTGCCAAAGTGTGAATTCCATGTCTGAATCGGTGTTGGCCTATAAAAATCTCACACAGATCAAGACCTTGTTGAACGGGGGTATAACTTAGTGGCAAAGTAACTGGCTTTTAACCAGTAAACCAGAGTTCGATTCTCTGTGCCCCTACCATAAGAAAACACACTGTAGCGGATCTGTAAGTATGAGTCGCATTGGCAACAGTGCCCTTGGATTGAATATAGTGTGTTTCCTTATGGTGTCCATAGTTTAGTGGCAAAACCGCGGGTTGTGATTCCGCTGTCATGAGTTCGATTCTCATTGGATACCCCAGCGGTGATGTAGCTCAGTGGGTAAGAGCGCAGGATTCATAACCCTGAGGTCGGCAGTTCAATCCTGCCCATCACTACCAACCATAAGTATGCACAAGCGGGCATGGTGTTAACGGTAGCATTAGAGCCTTCCAAGCTCCAGGAGAGGGGTTCGAATCCCCCTGCCCGCTCCAATTTTTCCGAGTGTAGGATAGTCTGGTTATTCCGCCTGCTTTGGGAGCAGGAAATCGTGTGTTCGAATCACACCACTCGGACCAAGACAGATATGACAGCACCCTACGCCAACATTGCCTATGCTCCACTCGCACTGGAGTATGATCGTGATAGATTTATCTATGAATATGACCGCTTTGTCCTGCCACGCAGCCGACCAATTTACAATGGTGTGCGTGACCGAGATGCCACTGCGGCATTGAATCACTGCTGGGGTATGATTGATCCTGACATCTATAGCAAACAAAATGCATCGGCTGTGACCAGCTGGCAAAGTGGCCAAACAGATCAAGGCTTCCAAGGGCAAGGAGTCGGTCCTGGCACTGTAAGTTGGCTGCAGGCCATTATGACTCAACTGGTAGTCAACGAGGACGATGATGAAATCTTACAAGAAGCAGGTTGTAGAGGTAGTTTGCCTGCAAGAAATTTCGCGCCGCATAGACCATGGCAAATCAAGCCCGAATGGGCAAAATTAAATCTTCAGCTGGTGGATTTTATCTACAACAGTTTGTGTTTGAGTCGAGTGATTTGGATCAGTTGTGTGAGTCTGGAGCCCGGTCGCTGTGCGATCATACACCGAGACAGCATGAGACTGTATGAACACGGCTCTAATCCTGTGCGCAACAACGGCCTTGCACAGGCCGGATATGTGGTCATTGTGATAAACATCAGCAACGGCGGTGTGCCCATGCACTGGGCGCTGGATCACGACCTAGAACATGCGTTACTGGCAGATGATTCAATTTATATCAGCAGTGACTACTTTCTGCACGGAGTGCCTGTGGTTTCCAGTCGTAGAAGACAAGTGAGAGTAATGGGCGTGCCTGGACCGGGCTTTGATCAATTGATTAATGCTGAACGCGCAGTGATTTTGCCCGACAACTATCAGTATCTCAATCAAGGTGCATCAATGTACTAACGTGGGTGTGTAGCTGAATGGTGAGGCCGCGGATTGCAAATCCGTATCATGCAGGTTCGAGTCCTGTCACCCACTCCAAATTTGCCTCGTTCGTCTAATGGTAGGGCCCTGCTTTTACACAGCAGAGACGGCAGTTCGATTCTGTCACGAGGTACCATGTTAGACCAGTGCTCCAGTGGTCAATAAATAACCAGATGAGCAAAACTATTCCCATAGTGGATACCAAGGACTTGATCAATCTAAACAAAAGATTGCCTGATCCTGTTGTGCCTGCGGTCACTGAACCTACGAGAGAAATGGCCATGATTCGCAGCATGATGGACTATGCCAGACCTAGACCTCAGGCCAATCTAGAGCCTATTGTGATACCTCAAGCCACTAGAAAAACCAAACTGTGTCTGGCTATCATGCCAAAATGGGCCATTTATTTTGCACCCTATGGCATAGCCAGAATTACTTCGGTAGCTAGAGCAGCAGGATTTGACACAAAAACTTTTGATTTCAATGTTGAAACCTATCATAGATTAAAAACATTGATGCCGGCACACGACAATCCCTACAACGGAGCCGGTGCCACAGATTTTTTATGGCTGGATGATCAATGGCATCGTCTCAAGCCTTTTGTAGAACCATTGTTGCATGAATACGTTGATCGCATTTTAGCACACAAACCTGATGTGATCGGTCTCAGTTTGTATTATACCAATGTAATTGCAACAAGATGGGCAGTGGCAGAAATCAAACGTCGAGCACCACACGTGATTGTGATAGGTGGCGGGGCGCAGATGCAATGGGTCAAAGCCATGGGGGAAGATCCTTATCCCGAGTTTGATTACAAAATTCAAGGCGAAGCCGAACAACTATTCCTTGACCTGCTGTTGGCCATAGAGCATGGTAACCCGCCCACGGTCACACGCATGGTAGCAGATCAAACCAAACGGTTGGATTTGGACCAGTTGCCATTTCCAGATTACTCAGACATGAATCTGGATCTGTACACCATACCCAATGCCATCAGTTCTGAACTGAGTAGAGGCTGTGTGGCCAAGTGTGCGTTTTGTCCAGAAACACTGTTTTGGAAATATCGCAGCCGGCAGTCTATGCGTATTCTGGAAGAGGTTGAATCACAACATCGCAAATACGGTACTGAAGTGTTTTGGTTTCTAGACAGCTTGGTTAATGGCAACATCAACGAACTGCGAGCGTTTGTGTTGGGTGTGAGAGAAAGAGGTCTCAATATCAAGTGGCAGGGCTATGCTCGCTGTGATGAAAGAATGGATCTAGAATATTTTCAGGACCTGGCAGCTGGTGGATGCATGCGACTTGACTATGGAATCGAAAGTGGTAGTCAACGTGTGTTAGATGCCATGCGCAAGAACGTCAAAGTGCACGAAATAGAACAGAATCTTGTGGACGGTGCCAAGGTAGGCATTCGAGCCTACACTAACTGGATGACCTGCTTTGCCAATGAGGGACCCAGCGACATTGCCAGGACCATGACTTTGGCCTGGCGCATGCAGGGCTACATTGACAACATGGCTCGCGGTACCATGGGCATAGGGCTGAACTACATAGAAGAAAATCGCGATGAATTCAATGTTGATGTGAGAGATCTTTGGGGACAGTGGACCACAAAAGACTTTACCCTGACCAAAATTCACAGGCTGATAAGGTATAAAACATTCAACATGTTCATTGAACAGATGCCGTTGTTTGCTCCCAAGGACTGGAGCAAAATACACGGCCTTAATCAAACTTATAGCTATAGATCAGACTGTGTGATCACGCCGGCCAACTGTGAACAATACCTAGACATCGACTATGAAGATTTTGATTACGAAATCATTCAAGCCCCTGAATTGAACTGGAAATTTTCACAGACGCTGGTGAATGAAGTTTGGCCTTTTGTGAGAACGTTGTGGCGCAGCAGACACCGGGCGGCCATGACTGTGACTGTGACATTTGATCCCAAATGGGACATGGATCATTTTGGCGATAGACTGGCTGGAAACCTAGAAGCTGTGTATAATTTTTCAATAGATGCTGGCGGACATTGGCAAGCAGACTGTAGATTCAAGTTTCAGCCTCCAGGCAACAATCCATTTGCGCCACACTGGCGTGCACATGAAAGTGAACAACATTTAGATTTTGCCATTGACTTGACTTGGCAAGGTCAAGGTCATTGGTGATAATTATAGGAAGCGTTAGCCGAATCGGCATAGCGGCAACTGTCTTGAAAACAGAGGGCCCAGAAATGGGTGTGTGAGTTCGAGTCTCACCGCTTCCGCCAAAAAAGCTGCTTTAGCTGATGTGGTCATAGCGCCGGTCTGAAGAGCCGGTGAACGTGGTTCGATTCCACGAGGCAGCACCATTTTGCAGCAAACTGTGAACTCTGGCAGAAGGTAAAACCCTGGGCGGCGCTGATTTATCTGCCCAGACAGTTGGAGGAGTGCGAGGCTCCCTATGCGCACCGATTGCGTCCACACGCTTCTGGGGATATCGGACAGTTTGCTATTTTTTTCTAGATGTGCTAGAATATACCATGGCTAGAGTTTTTGTAAATGGCACCTTTGATGTGTTGCATGTAGGGCATGTGAGACTATTGCAGTTTGCCAAGTCGCAGGGTCATTGGTTGTTGGTCGCCATTGATTCTGATCGTCGTGTCAAACAGCTCAAAGGTTTGGGTCGCCCTGTCAACAACCAATTTGAACGCCGCACCCTGCTTGAAGCCATAAAATATGTAGATCAAGTCAAGATTTTTGATACTGATCAAGAACTACGAACACTGATTGCGAGCTGCACACTCATGGTCAAAGGCAGCGACTATCGAAACCTGCCCATAATTGGCAGCGATATTTGTCCGGTGATATTTTTTGAACGCATAGATGATTACTCAACCACCAAAAAAATTCAACATATTGCTGCTGGGCGATAGTTGTGTTGATCAATATCAATTTGGCACCGTAGAGCGACTGAGTCCCGAAGCACCAGTGCCAGTGTTTTGTCCCACTCACAGCTACAGCCGACCTGGTATGGTCGGCAATGTGGCGCATAATTTAGAAACTCTTGGTTGCAGTGTTTCGTTGCTGTCAGGAGAAGCCAGTGTCAAGACCAGACTGATTGATCAACGCAGCGGCCAGCAAATTCTGCGCATAGATCAAGACAAGGTCAGTGCGGCCTTGGTGATCGAAACTGAGTTGCCGCCAGTGTATGATGCCGTGGTTGTCAGCGACTACAACAAAGGCACAGTGAGCTATGAGTTGATCAAAGATCTAATCAAGATGTCACAGGTGCCGGTGTTTGTGGATACCAAAAAAACTGACCTTGCATCTATGCGTGGTGCCTGGGTCAAAATCAATGAACTAGAACACTCTCGCTTGACTACCGACTGTCCCAACTTGATTGTGACTCGTGGTAGCCGCGGTGCTGAAATTGTAAACCAGGGACTGAGTTTTGCAGCACCCAGAGTTGAAGTAGCTGATGTGACTGGAGCTGGCGATACTTTCTTGGCTGCATTGACCTATCAATATCTGGTATGCAATGACATTGTCAGTGCCGTGCAATTTGCTATTAGAGCAGCAGCAATCACAGTGCAACATCTGGGAGTATACGCTCCTTCTCTAGAGGAAATACAATGACAAGACTGTCAGGTCTGGTGCAAAAAGGTTGGGGCACAGAATTGATCTGGGCTACCACAGATCGCTACTGCGGCAAGATGCTGAACTTTAACACTGGTGCTAGATTCAGCATGCATTTTCATCTTGACAAGGACGAAACCTGGTATGTGATGTCAGGCAACTTCATAATAAAATGGATTGACACAAACACTGCTACAGAATATCACTCACCTCTGGGCCCAGGGTCAATCTGGCACAATCCGCCCGGTCGTCCGCATCAATTGGTGTGCATAGAAGCTGGAACCATTGTAGAAGTCAGCACCCCTGATTCAGTAGAAGATAACTATCGCATACAACCAGGCGACAGTCAGGCATGAAATATATCATAGACATAGATGGCACAATCTGTACCAACAGCAATGGTGACTATGCCAATGCTAGACCATACAGCTATCGTATAGAGCATTTCAATCAGTTGTACGATCAAGGTCATGAAATTCATTACTGGACAGCAAGAGGCAGCAACACCGGACTGGACTGGACTGATCTGACCATGGCACAGTTACAGAAATGGGGAGCCAAGTTCACTTCAGCCAAACTTGGCAAACCCAGTTATGATTTTTGGATTGATGACAAGGCCATCAATGTTGACCAATACTTACAAACGAATACTGCTTACCGGCCATAAAGGCTTTGTGGGCGGACATCTAAAACAGGCCTTGGCCTGTCATGATCTGACCTGTGTGGACCTGGGAGATCCTGTGCCTGACATCCATACATTTGATTGGATCGTACATGTTGGTGCCAACGCCAGCACACAAGAGCGTGATGTTGAAAAGATATTTAGAGAAAACTACGACTACAGTGTGGATCTATACAATCAGGCTCGACACTGGGGAGTGAACTTTCAATTTGCCAGTTCAGCCAGTGTGTATGGTCAGGGCAAAGATTTCCGTGAAACAGCACCGCCTGATCCACGCACGCCCTATGCCTGGAGCAAATGGCTGTTTGAACACTATGTGGCCACCAAACCTCCCACAGAAAGTGTGGTGCAAATTTTTAGATATTTCAACGTATGGGGTCCCGGCGAGGCCCACAAAGGGTCTCAGGCCAGCCCACACACACAATTTGCTCTCCAGGCTCAGACCAAGGGATCAATCACTGTGTTTGAAAACAGCGACAAAGTTTGCAGAGATTTTGTGCCAGTAGAAACTGTGGTGCACTACCATCAGGCTTTCTTGGATGTGCCAACAAGTGGCGTGTTCAACATAGGCACAGGCCAAACACAGACCTTTGCCCAGATTGCAAATTCTTTTGGTGTTCCTGTGCATACCATGCCAATGCCAGAGTCATTGAAACACAGTTATCAATGGTACACCTGTGCTGATATGACCAAGACCAATCAATATGTACCACCGCCCCGGTGACGGAACTGGAATACGTGTCTCTCTCAAAAGGAGAATTCTGAGGGTTCGAATCCCTCCTGGGGCACCACTTGACCTGCCTAACCATGATAAAAATTGTTCCAAACCATAGATCCTGCGAAAACTGCACAGCCTGTTGTGACGGTCATTTGACCGGCGAAGCCTATGGGCACAAATTTTATCCTGGTCGCAGGTGCGCATTTGTAACCCGTAGCGGTTGTAGCATCAATGACTTCAAACCACAAAATCCCTGTGTGACTTTTTTGTGTGGCTACAAATACATGCCAGACTTCCCGTCATGGACTAGACCCAATCTCAGCAATGTGATTTTTGTGCAAAGAGTCTACGAAGGTCAGACGTATTTGCATGGCAGTGACACTGGTCGCACACCTATCGCAGAAATTTTTGACTGGGCCAGGTCCTGGGCAACAAAACACAATGTAAATATTTTGGTTCCTCGAGAAAGTTTGCGAAAAAGCAATGGAGTTCTTAAAATTTCCATCTATGGGCCCGATGACCAATTCCGACAATTGTATGCAGCAGGGCATGGCAATGTTGAACTTGTTGATTAAAAGAGACTATTATGAAAAAAATGAACATTGAATCTGTAGCCGAATTTATTCGTTCTCAAACTCCCACTACCAGAATCTATCTGGGTTGCGATTCTGAACGCGTCAAAGTGGATGGTGTATGGTACGCTGACTATGTGTTGGCCATTGTGGTACACATCAACGGCAACAATGGCTGCAAGCTGTTTGGCGAAGTGCAACGTGAACGTGATTGGGATCAGAAATACAGTCGTCCCAGTCAGCGGCTCATGACTGAAGTGTACAAGGTTTCTGAACTGTATCTAGCATTGGCCGAAGTTCTAGAAGGACGCGAAGTTGAAGTGCACCTTGACATCAATCCTGACGAAGAATATGGGTCAAGCTGTGTGATTTCACAGGCCATAGGCTACATCAAAGGCACCTGCAATGTTGTGCCTTTTGTGAAACCAGATGCTTTTGCTGCTTCTTATGCTGCTGACAGATTCAAAGGACTCAGAGCAGCCTGATAGCGTAAAAATATGTTTGACAATACCAAACCCAATGCAATCTTTCTCACAGACAACACCAAAGATTACACATTAACCAAAACTATAGGCACTTACAAATTGGCCAACGAATTACGATTGGCTGGATTTGAAGTTATGGTTATTCATCATCTTCATGTGTTCAGTGTGGACGAAATAAAACAACTGCTGTCAAGGAGTATATCTTCTCAAACGTTGTTTGTTGGGGTCAGTAATTTTTTCTATCAACCTCTCAATCAGCGCGAATCCTGGATAGAGAACAAACCAGATCTTGACTACAATCTGGATGCGAAAAAAAATCTTGATCGCAAAGAGCATGGTGCTATTTTGCCACATGGCTATGTGTTCAACGATGAAATTGTTCAGCACATCTCTCAATGCAATCCACGGTGCAAACTGGTATTGGGCGGTCCTAATGCGTTTGATGGGGAACATATCAAAGACTTTGATTTTGTGGTATTGGGTTACGCTGACACCGCAATTGTGAATCTGGCCAGTCATCTTTTGCACGGCACCGATCTCATGCAACATTACCGCAGTGTGTATGGAGCCATAATCATTGATGATCGATTGGCTGCATCACATGACTTTGTGAACTCAGTGATGCGCTATCAAGACCACGATTGCATCCTGCCCGGCGAAACTTTGCCCATTGAGATCAGTCGAGGCTGTATTTTTAGATGCAGCTTTTGTTCTTATCCTCTAAATGGCAAGAAAAAGTTAGATCATGTCAAACAAGAAGAAATTCTCTATGAAGAATTTTTGACAAACTACCAACAATGGGGCGTCACCAGATACATGTTCAGCGATGACACATTCAATGACAGTGTAGACAAAGTTGAAATGTTGTATCGTATCAGCCAGCGACTACCTTTTGAACTGGAGTATTGGGCCTATATACGATTGGATCTCATGACTGCGCATCCACACACAGTGGATCTGTGTGTGCAAAGTGGTCTACGTGGCATATGGTTTGGCATCGAAACACTGCACCAAGAAACTGGTGCCATCATTGGCAAAGGTGGCAATCGTGAACGCATGATCAATACCCTACGCACTCTAAAAGACCGCTATGGTAGCAAAGTTATGCTGCATGGATCTTTTATATTTGGCCTGCCAAAAGAGTCGTTACAAAGTATCAGGAGCACTATTGCGTTTTTACTGAGCAAGGACTGTCCACTGGATTCCGCCAGTACATATCCGTTGATGTTTCAACGCACCGCTGACCAGCGTAGTTTTTCCAATGATATCACCAAAGATCCTGCCAAATTTGGTTATCAAATGTTACCCGGCGTAGATACTGAATATTATCCTTGGCAAAATGAACATCTTGATATCTTACAAGCATCCAAACTAAGTGTTTTTTGCAACACACAACTTGAAAAACGATCTCCGGTGTCAGGCAGCCTAAGTTTTGAACTGGCAGGGCTTGGTATGAGTCTTGATTTTTCTCGAAACAAGATTTTGACCTCACAAGACAGGAGCACAGTGCATGAACAAAAAATTGCCAGAGCCAACCAGTACAAGAGTCTAATCAATCATGCACTGTGCAAATCAACCAAAGTATAAACTGAGTCTATAAGTAAATCATTGCGGGTATGATGTAATGGTAACCTGTCACCTTGCCATGGTGAATTCGCGAGTTCGATTCTCGCTACCCGCTCCAGAGCTGATGTAACTCAGTGGTAGAGTACCGCCTTGGTAAGGCGGAAGCCGTGGGTTCAATCCCCACCATCAGCACCAGGCAACACGGCTCCAGGCTCTGCTGTAGAATCACTGAATACTATATTTTACAGTAGCCTGGAGTTTTTCGGTCCTTGGTGAAATGGATATCATCTCTCGCTTCGAACGAGAAGTTGTGGGTTCAATTCCTGCAGGACCGGCCATTGCAAACAGCTATGATTGCCATTGAAAAATACAATTGAAAAATGCCTTGACCAAGGCATTTTCTATGCTATATAATAGTCTATCAGTACAAACACTGAGCCTATTTTCAATCAAGGAGAACATATGAAAACAGTTGGCGACCGCCTAGAACCCTTTGTTGTGACCGGTGTGAACCCCGGTAGCGACAAGTTTTTTGACATCACAGAAAAGAGCTTTGAAGGCAAGTGGAAAGTGATTGTTTACTATCCCAAGGACTTTACTTTTGTTTGCCCCACAGAAATTGTGGCCTATGATAAATTAAAAAAAGACTTTGCAGATCGTGATGCTGTGTTGCTCACAGGTAGCACAGACAATGAGTTTTGCAAATTGGCTTGGCAACGTGCTCATACCGACCTGGGCAAAATCACGCACACACAGTTTGCTGACACTCAACGCGGCGAACTGAGTCTTATTGAACAATTGGGAGTATTCTATGCGCCTGCCGGGGCTGCTCTCCGCGCTAGTTTTATTGTTGATCCTGATGGTGTTATTCAACACGTCACTGTGAACAACCTCAACGTGGGACGCTCACCCGAAGAAACTCTGCGTGTACTAGATGCCTTGCAAACTGGCGAACTGTGTGCTTGCAATCGCACCGTGGGCGGCGAGACTCTGTAATGCTAGAAACCATCTCTGACCTTTTTCAAGAAGCATACCGACGCAACTGGATCACGGCCAGAGATGGCAATGCCAGTATTCGTTGGCACGACCGTGATCACTTTTACATCACACCATCGGCCATACGAAAACAACACCTCCAGCCAGAAATGTTCAAAAAGATTGGGGTGGTCACAGGTACCTGGGCAGTGCCGCCTTTTATTAGAGATTCGTGGCAGACCTTGGACTACACCGACATCAGTGCCAACTTGCAACCCAGTGGAGAGATCCCGCTGCACTGGCTGCTGCAACGCAAGATTGACACTGAAGTGCGAGTGGTGTTGCATTTTCATCCTACCTATACCACAGCAGCCATGCTGGCCGGCATTGCACTCAATGATTTGGTTCGGCAATTTCCAGAACTGGGTCGCTACACCAGCGTGGGTCCGGTGGTGCCGGAAGTGCCGCCAATCAGTCAAGAATTAGCCGATGCCACTGTGCCTGCATTGGGGTTAGATTCACTTACAGGCCATATCAAGCATAACATTGTGGGTATTCAACGCCACGGTGTGGTGGCAGTAGATACTTCGCCCTGGCGTGCTTTTGAACACATTGAGCGACTGGAACACATCTGTAAAATTGTAATGATCAGCCAAGGATACCAACCATGACTGCCTGGGTAGACGCACTCAAAGACAACATCCCTGACTATGCCAAGGATACCAGACTCAATCTTGATGCTGTGATCAAACGCAGTGCTTTGCCTCAGGATGAGGCCGAAGCAGTGGCCGTGGCTGCTGCTTTTGCCACTGGCAACTCTAAATTTTGGACTTGGTTGCATGCCAGCACCGCCGATCGCAAAGAAGCCGATGCTGCACTCACAGCAGCCAGCCTCATGGCCATGAACAATGTGTGGTATCCCTACGTAGAAATGGCTCAAGATCAAAATTTGCAAGGATTACCAGCTCAGCTTCGAATGAATGCAATTGCCACACACGGCGGCACTACCAAGGGACGATTTGAAGCCTATAGCCTGGCTGCAAGCATTGTAGGTCGGTGTCATTTCTGCGTACAGGCGCACTACAACACACTCAAACAGGAAGGTTACACAGTGGAACAACTACGAGACATTGGTAGAATTGCTGCTGTTATCACCGCAGTCAGTCGCGTGTTGGCCAATTGATGTCACACAATTGTAACATCTTTGTGTTTAAATATTTGTCTAACACAAGGAGCAAGTCATGCTAAAACTGTTCGCAATCATGGCCACACTGGCTATCGCTGCGGCGAGTCAAGCACAAACTGTCAAAGTTGATGGCAGCAGCACTGTATATCCCATAACTGAAGGCATAGCCGAAGATTTTCAAAAACACACCAAGATCAAGGCCACAGTAGGCATTTCGGGTACTGGAGGCGGTTTTAAAAAATTCTGTCGCGGCGAAATTGATGTGCAAAACGCCAGTCGACCCATTCTGCAGAAAGAAATGGAAGACTGTGCCCGGGCCGGCATTGCTTACATCGAACTGCCTGTGGCCTTTGATGCACTCACAGTGGTTGTGAGTCCGCGCAATGACTTTGTGCGTGAACTGACCGTGGATCAACTGCGCCGAATGTGGGAACCTGCAGCGCAGGGTCGAGTTACCAACTGGAACCAAATCAATCCTGCATTTCCCAACCGACCGCTGAAACTGTTTGGAGCCGGATCAGATTCGGGCACCTTTGATTATTTTACCGAAGCCGTAGTGGGCAAGGCCAAGAGCAGTCGTGGCGACTACACTGCCAGCGAGGATGACAATGTGTTGGTCACAGGTGTGGCCAACGAAATAGGCGGCATTGCCTACTTTGGCTATGCCTACTATGCAGAAAATACCAAGCGCCTGCGTCCAGTGTCAATTGTAAATCGCGACGGTCGTGCCATTGTGCCCAGTGAACAATCTGTAATGGATGGCAGCTACAATCCTCTAAGCAGACCAATCATGATCTATGTCAGTGCCAAAAGCCTGGATAGACCCGAAGTGCGAAAATTTGTGGAGTTTTACATGACTCATGCTGCCAAGATCAGCAAGGAAGTCAAGTATGTGCCCTTGCCTGACCGAGTGTATGCCAACAATCTACGTATCATTGCAGACCGCAGAGTTGGCACCATCTTTGGTGGGCACAACGAAGTGGGCATGACCGTGGATGACCTAGTGAATCGAAATACCAAGTAAACAAAGCGGGCACAAAGATAGAGTGTCGCCGGAGGCTCGTAACCGGCCTACTTTTTTGCAACGGATTTGAAATCATGCCACAAGATATCATAGGGTCGGGCATGTTTGCAGGCATTGACCCAGTGCTGCCAATGTGCAGCCACCGTGCGACTTTCTGTGGTCAATACCACTGTATCAAAATCTCGATCGATTAGTACCCAGTAGTTCTGGCGTCTCACAAGATCGGCTCGCATCACATATTTACTCACTAAATATCGCTGGGGAGTAACCAGCCTGATCCAGGCTCTGTATATCGTCAACACGGCTCAGGCCCGGTATATAGACTAAGCGGTGAGACCATAACTTTGAGGATAAATTATGGAACTGTTCTCCCTACAGGCTCTTTGGGCCTTTGTTGCTATCATTTTGATTGACATTGTGTTGGCAGGCGACAACGCCTTGGTCATTGGAATGGCTGCCAATCGACTGTCTCCCGAACTTCGTAAAAAAGCCATATTCTGGGGTACATTTGGTGCCATAGCCATACGTTTTATCTCTGTGGCAGCACTGACCTATCTGTTGATGATTCCTGGCCTGCGAGCCATAGGTGCAGCAGCATTGCTATGGATAGGCTGGAAGTTGGCATTTGATTCTGGTGAACACAACATCCAGGCCAAAGACACATTCTGGGGAGCTATTGGAACCATTGTGATAGCAGATGCTGTGATGGGCATTGACAACGCGCTGGGAATCGCAGCGGCTGCACAAGGCAACTGGATCTTGATTGTGGCAGGCCTGTTGATATCTGTGCCCATTATTTTGTTTGGGGCCAGTTTGGTCAGTAACATTCTACAACGTTATCCGGATACTGTGTTCGTGGGCTCGTTTGTGTTGTTTGCTGTGGCTTTTTTGATGCTGATGAAAGAGCCATTGCTGTTGAACTGGTGGTTACCCCTTGACTCATGGATAGCCAAGATCTTGCCATGGACTGCTGCGTTGGTTGTCACGGCAGTGCAGTACAACAAGGCCAGATTGCATTTGGTCAAACACTACATTTTTAGGAAAAAAGTTTGACTAAGTACAAGAAATTGCTTATAATACAGCACAGGAGGGATCAATGAGCAACAGTTTTTCTGATTCTATCAAAGAGGCATTGGCCCGTAAGCATGAAGCCTCCAAGCCGCAGGCCAAAAAATCCAAAAGCAAAACCAAGCAGAACTATGGCGACCCAATGGTCAAGGGTGCTCCGGTGCGCAAAGCGTCTGGTAGAGGTGGTTGATGTCCAATGAGTTTGCCAAGTTTAAAAACTCACGACGCCGCGCCAAAACTGATCGAGCCATTGCACGACAATTAAAAATAGCCAAATCGCACAGCACTTATCCTCTGATTAGACAGCCACATAGATTGGCCAAACACCATGCCATGGATTGCGGCAATCCGGAATGTTACCTTTGTGGTAACCCTCGCAAAACACACAAAGATCGTCTGACACCACAGGAAAAACGTCTGTTCCAAGACCTAGACAATTTCAATCATCATCATTCAAACGGCTTAGACCCCAAGGATCAAAAATGAATTCCAACGAACACGCAGGTATAACCAGTCAAGACGCTGTGGCAGCAATTGGCAACAGATTTGACTTGATTCTGGTAGCAGCTCGACGCCTACGCGAACTCAATCGCGGCGACGCCAGACTGGTAACAAGCCCACACAACAACAGCATTACTGTGTTGCAGGAAATTGAGCAAGGCAAAGTTGGACGAGAATATCTCTACAAAAATATTGATCCTGAACCGCGACGCCGCAGCCGGGGCAGGTAAAGTGGATCAACCAAACAGTGCCAAAGGTCGCACCAGTTTTGACATCACTACCGGCAACACGCTGGTAAACTTTTTCAACCGCAATGTCACGCCCTATGCCACCGAAGCTGGTGGTGTAAAGTTTGATCTAGTTCCGGTTGAAAGTCAAAAAGACATCATGGTCAACGCGGCCAGGATGCATGCCCAACAAGAGTATGATCGCATCATGCAGTTGGTAGCAGTGCTGCAAGCTCAGGCCGAGGGCATACGTCGCCGTCTAGAACTCACTGACATGGTGCGAGCAGCCCGCTATGATTTTCAAATCTACCACGGGCAGATCTACTGGTTGGTGCAGGACACTCGCCATCACTGTTCACGACTGGTGCACACCGGACCCACAGACTGGTGCACAGGCCCACCCACAGAATACCAATACATTTGCAAAATACGTTGGTTGGGAGATCATACCTGGCAAGAAGTTACCGATTGACCAACAATGAAATTGGTACTATAATTACTGTTTAGAAAGGAGGCAAACATGCCCGCTACATTCTTAGTCAGCGACACGCACTTTGGTCATGCTGGTGTTTGCCGCTTCACACACCCCGACGACCCCGAAGTCAAACTTCGCCCATGGTCTGACCCAGACGAAATGGACGACGAAATGGTGCGTCGCTGGAATGAAACTGTACGTCCCTCAGACAAGGTCTATCACCTTGGCGACGTAGTGATCAACCGCAAGGCTCTGCGCACACTGCATCGTCTCAACGGCGACAAGGTCTTGATTCGTGGCAACCATGACATCTTTCGCGACGACGAGTATCGCACATACTTTAGAGAACTTCGTGCATACCATGTGCTCAACGGCATGATTTTGAGTCACATTCCAGTGCACGAAGCCAGCCTGGGTCGTTTTGGTGTGAACATTCACGGTCACCTGCATGCCACTAGAGTCAAACGTGCTCGTGGAGTGGATGCCAGAACCGGTGCTGTTCTTTACGGCACAGACAACGACACAAGATATCATTGTGTGTGCGTGGAGCAAACTGATTTTCGTCCCATCTTGCTGGAAGACGTTTACCGACGAATTCAAGACGAAGGCGGTGAAATAGGTTTTAGAAACGGCAATGGGCCGATTATGTAAAGGTAGCGTCAAGCCTTGCTGCCTGTGCGAGAGCACATAGCAAAGTAGAACGGGTGAGTTGTAGAGCCGCAGACACCAAAGGGCTGCACCGGATTCGGTAACCGGTCAACCTTATAATTTGTAGGGTTTTTTTGTGGGTTTTTAGCAACAGTTGACCAATATTTCGCCATTTGCTATACTAGAGTCATAGTGAGCAACAAGGAGCAAACAATGGGTTGGATCAAAGACGGTGAGCAAATCGTGGCCCGTTATATGGGTCAAACAGTAAGCGGTACAGTGGAGTCAAGCCGCGTAAAATACGGTGGTGAAGTGCAATATACTGTCAACCTTTCCAGTCCAGTTCAGCTTCGCTGGCGCACAGAACCCACAGATCGTGTGTTGATCAACCAAAGTGAACTAATTGGTTGACCAATATTTCACCATTTGCTATAATTAGAACATAGTAAACAACACGGAGCCCAAAATGACTGTTCGTTACGCCGAAATGACCGAGCAACAAAAACGCGAAATCCGCATGTATGGTTGCACCGAAGCTGAAATGCGTGAGGCTGTGGAACAAAGCCTAACCTATCGTTTTTCCGGTGCCGCCATGTATGTTATGAGCATGCTCAGTGACGCACAAGAGATGGTGAGCTATGGGCCCTACGACGGTGACACGCTGGCCAACATCCTGGAAGATCAACGCCAGCTCGTGAACCGTGCCAAGTGGATTCTTGCAACCTATGTGATGGATCGGGAGACTGCGTAATGAGTGCCATGAAAGATCTTGCCTACGACATTGAGCAACTCTATATAGACGGACTCAATGTTGGCCAAATTACACGAGCTTTGGGCTGTGACCGCCAACTGGTCATTGACTGGGTGGCTGAACAAGGCATTAGACCCTTTGATCAATGGAGCGACAGCGCTCAGAGTCGCTTGATCACGGATCTCTATGATCCCTTCAACACCATGAACAGTTGACTGAATATTCACAATTCGCTACAATACTGACTCAGCCACACTTTTTTTGAAAGGCCCCTTCCATGTCTGAATCACGCACCGTTACTGCTCTGCAAGCTCGCAAGAGTGTGCTCAAGGCATTCCAAGTCAAACGTCCCCTGTTCCTGTGGGGCCCTCCTGGTATTGGCAAGAGCGAGCTGGTAGCTGGCATTGCTCAAGAACTTGGCGGCCTTATGATTGACCTTCGCCTGGGCCAGATGGAACCCACCGATATTCGTGGTATTCCGTTCTACAACAAGGACCTAGGCAAGATGGACTGGGCTCCGCCTATCGAACTACCCGACGAAGAAACTGCTAGCCAGTATCCCATTGTGGTGCTGTTCTTGGACGAGTTGAACTCTGCTCCAGCATCTGTACAGGCAGCGGCCTATCAGTTGATTTTGAATCGTGGTGTGGGCAAGTATCGCCTGCCCGACAATGTTGTGATGGTGGCAGCCGGCAATCGTGAAAGTGACAAAGGTGTTACCTATCGCATGCCCACTCCGTTGGCCAATCGCTTTATTCACCAGGAAATGAAAGTGGATTTTGCCAGTTATCAAGAATGGGCTGTGCAAAACAAGATTCACAAAGACGTTGTGGGTTACCTCAGCTTTGCCAAGCAAGACCTCTATGACTTTGATGCCAAGTCGGCAAGCCGTGCGTTCGCCACTCCGCGTAGCTGGACCTTTGTGAGCCAGCTGTTGGAAGATGAAAGTGTAGATGACGATACTTTGACCAATCTCATTGCAGGCACTGTGGGCGAAGGCCTTGCAGTGAAATTCATGGCTCACCGCAAGGTTGCATCTAAGATGCCCGACCCTGTGGACATCTTGGCAGGCAAGGTCAAGGATCTCAATGTCAAAGAAGTCAGTGCTATGTACAGCCTGGTGATCTCCATGTGCTACGAGCTCAAGGCCGCAGTTGAGACCAAGGTGGAAGACAAGAAGTTTCATGAGATGGCCGATAACTTCCTGGGCTACATGATGAAGAACTTTGAAACTGAGCTCACTGTGATGGGTGCTCGTATTGCGCTCACCACGTATAACCTGCCCTTCCTGCCTACCAAGCTCAAGAACTTTGACGAGTTCCATCAGCGGTTTGGCAAGTACATTCTGCAGGCATCGTCTTAAGGTGGTGGGGGTGGGGCAGTGGCAACACTGCCCCTTTTTTTATGACCTATCATGTGACCAAACTTGACCGGCGCCATGCATGGCATCACGCATTTAAATGGATGCTGGAATTTCGCCGTAGCACTACTTTGAGTTCCAGTGTACTGGAATTTGATCGCAGCCGACGATGGTTTACAGAGAACTTTGGATGGAGCTCCGATGTTGAAACCCGGCAAGAAATGCTATTCAACCAAGGAAAAAATCCCAGTTTGTATGAACCCACGGACATCAACCCTGTGTGGGCCTACAGTATTAAATACAATGACTATCGAATCTATGTCTGCGGTGAAGCCGAACTGAACTGGTATGTGCTGAGTCATCTCAATCATGTCTGACATTGTGGTAAAACATCGGCTGATCATCTTTAACAAGCCCGGTGACTGGAGTGCCATTTACAGTCGAATCTTGGCAGACTATGGCATAGGCATGGCAGTGCGAACTCGCCTGCGACGTGAGTTAGGCTTCACTTATCGACACCATCGAGGGTTGGTGCCAAATGTACCCGCAGGCTCTGGGCCTGGCTACCACTACCAAGAACAAATTCATGTGGATTTTTACACTGATTCTGCGCAGAGCTGGTTCATACTGCGGTATCTCAACACACAAAAGCAAGTTGACCAATAATTCAGGCTGTGTTATAATTACTGAAACAGTCAAGGAGCAACCATGCAGTATTTCAACTCCCGTGTACTCAACGCCACTGCTGGCACCACTGCCAGCAAAGACGACGCAAAAAAATTTGCCAATCTATTGGGCAAGACCGATCCCAAAATTGACCGCGAAGTTCGTGAACTTCTGATCACTGCTCGTGTAGGACTGTTGCTCAAGGCCAGCTTTTTTGGCAACTTGGCCACTCGACTGCGACTGGTCAATGCCGACGAATGGTGCTCCACTGCTGCCACAGACGGTCGCAATTTTTACTACAACAGCCGATTTATCAAGATGCTTCGTCCACGAGAAATTGAGTTCTTGTTTGGGCATGAAGTGTTGCATTGTGTGTATGATCATTTTGGTCGTCGTGGCGATCGTGATCCGCAGATCTGGAACATTGCCAATGACTTCTGTGTCAACGCTGATCTAAAGAAGCACGGTGTAGGTGAATTGATCACCACAGTGCCTTGCCTGTATGATCGCAAATACGAAGGCCTGAGTTCCGAAGAGATCTATGACGATCTCATGAAGAATGCTCAAAAAATCAGTATGAGTGATCTAATCAACAAATTGATTGACGAGCACTTGGATGGCGATGGCGAAGGCGATGGCCGGCCCAAGTTAAGCGAGGCCGAAAAACAGCAGATTCGCGACGAGATCAAAGAAGCCATGCTGGCTGCGGCTCAAACTGTGGACGGTGCTGGCAATATTCCAGCCGGAGTCAAGCGACTGATTCAAGAGCTCACTGAGCCCAAGCTGAACTGGCGCGAACTGCTTCGCATGCAGTTGGAATCAACAATCAAGTCAGATTACACCTGGATGCGGGCCAGTCGTAGAGGTTGGCACATGGATGCTGTGATGCCCGGCATGCGGCCAGATCCCATGATTGACATTGCCATTGCCATTGATGCATCAGGTTCCATTGGTGATGACATGCTCAAGGACTTTCTAGCTGAAATTCAGGGCATCATGGATTCGTTTCCAGCGTTTCGTATACATGTCGTCACGTTTGATACTGACACTTACAATCCTGCACAATATGATTCAGACAACTTAGATTCGATCTGCGACTACGAAGTCACAGGAGGTGGTGGCACTGACTTTGATTGCATCTTCCGGTATTTGAAAGACAACGAAATTGAACCCAAGCGGCTGGTTGTGTTCACAGACGGCTACCCGTTTGGTTCATGGGGCGATGAGAACTATACTGACACGGTATGGATCTTGCATGGCACCACCAGCATTGTGCCGCCCTGGGGTCAGTATGCCTACTACGAACAAGAATCAAAGTAACTTATCCAGACGTGACCAAAATAGTCTAAGATGAAAAAAATAATTGTTGGCGATGTTACAGATTATCTTAGTAAGTACGCTTATTCTCAAGATAAAAATGCCAAACTTTTGAGTGAAAAAACTCTTAAACAGTTTCAACAAACAAACACCGGTACTTTTTATACAAGTATAGGAGACTTCAAAAATATAGATCACTTTTGTGATTGTTTGATGCAAGTTACCGACATAGAGTATCACCCCCCATTGAAGTGGAGTGATGAAGATACATCAGTTTCTGTTAGCATGGAATCAGAAACAAAAAATCACTTACTCCAATGGAGTTTTTTAAAAAAAAGACCGGTAAAAAATTTAAAAGTTTTGAATTTTACTTATTCAGCCGTAAAAGAATTTTTACAAATACACCAACGAGTTTCGGAGTCTAAGCAAATATGGAACATTGGTTGCAGTATAACTGCTGGGGAGGGCGTTGAAAAAGATCAAACTTACGGTAAAATAATCAGCAATGAATTGAACTTGCCTTTACAAACAATAGCAGTTGGAGGTTCAAGCATAAAATGGGCTGCTGATCAAATTCTTTGTTCAGCTGTAAGAAAAGATGATTTAGTGATTTGGGGAGTTACAAGCTTTGAGAGATGCTGTTATTTTTTCCAATCAAATAAGTTGTACCATATAAATTTGTCAACTAGCAAATATTATCCTCTGCTGAAAAAAATTGTTACAGATGACTGGCTACTATCGCAGGATAACTATTATGAATCTTTAAAAAGTATCTCGGCCGTGAACAACTTTTGCACTGCAATTCAAGCAAAGTTAATTATGCTGGGAGTGTTTCCTTTTTATACCTTGCAAGATTGTTTTTCAAGTTACAAAAATTTCATCATGTGTAATAAAAAATACATCGATTTAGGTTCTGACCATAGCCATCCAGGACCGCAACAACATGCATTTTATGCAAAGCAATTGTCCAACTATATCAAAAACTTAGAAGGTTAAAATGGCATACAAATACGTCACTGCTGAAGTTGAAGTGGATCTGTCAGAGTTTGACACTGACGACCTCATTGAAGAATTGGAAAATCGTGGAGTGGATTACAACACCAAGGGCGTTGACGGCGACGAAATGCGAGACGTGCTGGAACAAATTTGGCAACGACGAAGACAAGGCCAAGATTATCAACGCGAACTGGATCAACTGATCTGGGGTGTGCTGGGACGAGTGGTATGACTGAGTTTTGGCTAGCCACTGAATGGTTTATCTATGGTTTTGTGGCGGGTCTAGTGGCGCCCTATGCCTGGCAATTGACCAGACAAGTTGTTCGAGAGTATAAATTAGCCCGTGAACAATGGGCCAAACCACCTGCCTATAGGAGAGATCATGAGTAATCGTTTTGATTTTGAACAAGAAATTTTGGAATGCTGGAAAGTGACCAACGACCTGCAGATGTACATTGATCAAGGTGCCAGCATTGAAGACACCAAAGTGCTGATTGACTATTACGAACGCAAGTTTCAAAAAGTCTGGGACACTTTTGAACACCTGATCAAAGACGGCAAGCTGTCAACTTGATCAATTTTGCCAAATCAGCTGGAGAAAACGTTGCATGCGGGCGTTTAGATCGTAAATATCTGCATGGACAACAACCAACTCACTATTGCTGATCTAGCATCAATACACAGTATCATTGAAGCAGCCACACAACGTGGCGCATTTCGTGCCAATGAACTGTCACAGGTGGGCGCGGTCTACGACAAGCTATCGGCCTTTTTGCAGGTAGCACAGGCTCAGATGACCTCAGTTGATCAACCACCAGCTCAAGCACAACCTCAAGGAGAACAACATGCTTAAACACATTGGTAGACACGGCGACCGCAAGGTTGCTATTGTGTTCAGAGAAATTCCCAACGAGGACCATATGTGCCTTGTAATCTATCCCGATGTGCTGCCCACGCACATTCATAATTCTGTGATGAGTGTGCTGGAATCAGCTCCAGGTCAGCAGGCCACCAATCTTGCTGACGTATTTCACAGAAACCTACTGCCCGACGGCCGCAACATTCTGCATACCTTGCATGTGGAAGGCATGTTGAAAAAGATTGCTACCAACCAGGTGATTCTTACTCCCACACCAACCAGTTCAGTCAAGCTGGACGAAATCAATCGTCTGGTCAAAGAAATGGAATCAGGAACCGAAGCTCTCAAACGCATGCAAGAGATTGATCAAAGTGCAGGCCTGGTGCCGCCCGAAGTCAAACGCCAGGCCGAAGCCGAATATAAAAATCGTCAAACTGCGCCAACAGCACCAGCGGCCAATGCTGCTTTGGATGATCATACCTTGGCAGCCAACATGCTGAGTCAGGCCAAACGCATGGAGCAGGAAGCTCAGGGCCTGATTGCCGAAGCAGCCCGAATGAAAAAAGACGCAGAACGCATGTTTCCTGGAGTCAGTGTGAAAGATGCACAGAACGAATCAACGGCCGCGCCAGCAGCTCCCAAGCGCGGCAGGCCAGCCAAAAGTCGTTCCGTAGCAGATGCAACAGTATAATGATGAGTTTTTGGATCGTTGGGAACACCTAATCAACGAGGTCAACAAGACCGAAGTTCCATTGGAATTCATCAAGAAGATTATTGTTAGACTCAACGGCAAAAAACAAAAAACAATCAATCTAGGCACACTGCGCAAACAGGGCCTGGACTGGGAGGAGATTGACACTGTGGTCACAAGAACTTTGACTGCCTACGGTGATCAGGTCTGCGACTTGGAATTC
>SXGQ01086271.1_pt1 | contig 26093 bp, 25 predicted proteins | sample 3178371 | NCBI WGS metagenome assembly SXGQ01 (sample SAMN11356859, study PRJNA531348) | freshwater metagenome | isolation source: freshwater sample F1-20 | place: China: Fuxian Lake, Yuxi | collected 2017-12-25 | reverse complement strand
TCTGCGGGGGTGACTTGTGTCCTTTTGGGGTTTTTGGATGGGGGGCGGGCGGGGGTGATTCGGGATGATGTGGCGGACTCGGTTTACACGAGTTTAGCGGCGCAGAGTGTGTACGAGAGCGTGGGCTTTCTACGCTGGAATCAAGGCACGAGTGGGTACATCGCCTCTGGAACACTGATTTCGCCCGAGTGGGTCTTAACGGCGGGGCATGTCGTCGGGGGGACGGATGAATATGGAGCAGGGGTGAGTGGCATGTTCTTCGGCTTAGGGAGCGTCTTGAGCGGGACGGGAGTTTTGGCGACGGAATGGATTCCTTATTCTGGCTGGAGCAGTAGCGGGGGAGATTTGTGGGATGGGGTGGATTTAGGGTTAGTGCGGTTGAGTCAACCGATCACGAGCGTGGCGCCAGCGGTGCTGGATTTCAGCACGCCCCTTTTGGGATTACTGGGGACGAATGTGGGTTATGGAAGAAGTGGTATCGGCTCGGTGGGAATGAGTACTTCCGCCGGAACGAAGCGCGCGGGGCAAAACGTGATTGATGCGAGAGGAGGGATGGTCACCACGATGGGAAACGGCAGCCTGCTGGATCTGAATGGAATTTCTCCGACCGTTCTTTTTCAAGACTTTGATAGTCCGACCGATTTGGTGGCGAGCACGATGGGATCGGCCATTCCGGTGGCGCAGGAGTATCTGATTGGGAGTGGGGACAGTGGGGGTGGTCTTTTTGTTGATGTGGGCGGAGTGACCAAGCTGGTTGGGGTGAATTCGTTTCTAGCGGCCTTGCCCTACCCGTGGGATACCACGGGGGCGAAGGCGGATTACGGGGATCTGGCGGGGGTGGTATCTGTGCAAAGTTTTGAGAATTGGATTTTTACGACGACGGGAGTGCCAGAGCCCTCGGTGGTTTCCCTGCTTTTTTTCGGGCTGGGCGGGTGGGTGCTCGGGCGAAGCAGGAGAAGATAATTTTTAGCGGGTGGGGAGGCGGGAGGTTTTAGGACTGGGAGTTGGCCTGGAGGGAGGCAATGGCGGCCATGATTTGATCGGCGAATTTTTGGAAGTCATCCCTGTTTTTCGGGTCACCCTGAAAGCGCATGGGTTGGCCATACACGACCTGAAGGGGGCGAAAGGGATGCCAACGGCCGTTTCGGGGCATGGCTTGGTGGCTGCCGATAATGTGCACGGGGACGACGGGAACGTTGGCGCGGGCAGCGATCAGGCCGATTCCAGGTTCGGCCTTTCGGAGGTTGCCATCGAAAGTTCTCTGGCCTTCAGGGAAGAGAACGAGAGTTCCGTTCTTTTTTAGAACCTCAAAAATATTTTTGAGAGAGGAGGGCCCGGGGGAGTTTTGATTGACGGGAATCGAACCGATGGAGGGCAAGAGCCAAGCGCCGATGGGAGAGGCAAAGAGAGTGTGGCGAGCGAGATAGTAGGTGACCCGAGGAAGGGCGCAGCCCGTGGCGGGTGGATCAAGATAGCTGGCGTGATTCGGGGCGAGAATAAGTGGGCCGGGGGGAAGAGAGCTAGCCCCGCGGGTGCGGAGGGAGTGAAAGATTTTAAAAAAGGCAAGACAGAGAAGCCGGACAAAGTGGAACCAGACGGGGCAAACCTTCATGGAACCGTAGGGCTGGGTTTTTGACGGGAGCGAACTTCCCGCACGATCTGATCGGCAAGGGATCGAGCATCATTTTTTCCGCTGTCGAGTAAGATGGCATCGGCGGCTTGGAGGAGCGGGGCGGCCGAACGGGAGGAGTCGATCTTGTCCCGAGCGGCCAGGTTGTCTTTTTCTCCCTGTTGGCGGCGGCGTTCGGCGCGGAGGTTGGGGCAAGCATCGATAAAATATTTGAAGGGGCTATCGGAGCAGACGACGGTGCCGATATCGCGACCCTCCATGACGAGGGGAGCGGAGAGGCGGAGCTTGCGTTGAAGATTGACGAGGTACTCGCGCAGTTCGGGAAGCGTGGAGACGATCGATACAGCGGCGTTGACCTCAGGCAGGCGGGTGTGGGGGGCGAGATCCCGGTTGCCTTCCCGCAAAGTGATTTCCTTGTTTTGGATCTCCGCATGGAAATCAACCTTCCCGAGAAGCTGTTGCATGCGGGGTCGAGAGGCGGGATCGTGGCCCGCTTCGAGGGTGAGAAAAGTGAAGGCACGGTACATGGCGCCGGTATCGACATAGGTGTAGCCGAGGTCGTGGGCGACAAGTTTGGCCACGGTGCTTTTGCCGGAGGCGGCGGGGCCGTCGATGCAGATGACAGGATAAAGCATGGCTTAGCGCCCGAGTTCTTGGATGAGGGCAACTTGTTTGGCAAAGCCAGGATAGCTGGTCTCGATGCAAGCGGTGTCTTTGACGAGGGTGCGGCCTTTGGCAAAGAAACCCAAGATGGCGGCGGACATGGCGATGCGATGGTCTCCATGGCTGTCCACCTCCGCTCCGACGATGGAGCAACCCCCTTCAATCAAAAGGCCGTCGGGCTTTTCCTCAACTGGCACGCCAAAGAGGCGAAGATTTTTAGCGATGACGGCGAGACGATCACTTTCTTTGTGCCGGAGTTCGGCGGCGTCCTTAATTTCGGTGGTGCCTTCGGCCAAAGCAGCGGCGACGGCGAGAATGGGAATTTCATCGATGAGGTTAGGAATTTCTTGGCCTGCGATTTGGGTGGCTTTGAGGTTTCCCCCACCGGTGACCGTGATGGAGCCGAGGGGCTCGGGGGTGGGTTGTTCGACTTTCTCCATCAGACCCGCGCCCATGCGGAGAAGAGCGGAGAGAAGGGCGGTGCGGGTGGGATTCAGTCCGACGCGGCGAAGGGTGAGCTTGGCCCCGGGCAAGCCCGCGGCCAGAACCAGCCAAAAGGCGGCGGAGGAGAAATCGCCGGGGACATCGAGTTCGGTGGCTTCGAGGCGCTGCGGGCCGTGCAGGATAATTTTTTGTTTTTCAGTGCGGAAACTGGCGCCGAAGGCGGGAAGAAGGCGCTCGGTATGGTCGCGGGAGAGAGTGGGTTCGAGAAAGGAGCTTTTTCCGGTGGCGTGAAGGGCGGCGAGAAGAACGCAGGATTTAACTTGGGCACTGGCGACGGAGCTGGAGAAGTCGATGGCTTTGAGTTGTTTTCCGTGAATGGTGAGTGGGGGACGGTCGCCCGAACCCTCGCAAACAATTTCGGCGCCGAATTTACGGAGGGGCTCAGCGATTCTGGCCATGGGTCGGCGGGAGAGGGAGGCATCGCCGAAGAGGCGGGTTTGGAAGGGGGAGCCGGCGACGATGCCGGAGAGCAGACGGATGGTGGTGCCGCTGTTGCCGCAATCGATGGGTTCGGCGGGAGCGAGAAGTTTTCCTCCCCGGCCTTCGATCAGGACTTCGTCGGGGGCGACACGATCGATCCGGCAACCGAGGGCTTGCATGGCGTGAAGAGAGGAGAGGCAATCTTCGCCCGGAAGAAAACCGCGGAGTCGAGTGGTGCCGGAGGCGAGGCCACCGAGAAGAATGCCCCGATGGGAGATGCTTTTGTCGCCTGGAACAGAAAACTCAGCATCGAGTTTGCGCAAGGGGCGAATCTCGAGTTGCTTCATGAGCGGGGGAGGGAGCGGCGGATCTGGGCCGCTTCCTGAAGAGCCTGTTGAAGAGCGACGGAATCTTTTTGTTCGAGCGCGTGGGTCAAGCGGTGGAGGGAGCCCTGAAACTCTTGCAGGGTCTTGAGGATATCGGCGCGATTTTCGAGGAGGATTTCTGACCAGAGATCGGCGGAAGCCGCGGCGATGCGGGTGGTATCTCGGTAGCCCGGCCCGGCGAGGGGCAGGGAGCGGGTGCCGGCGGTGAGAGCGAGAGCGGCGGCGACGCAGTGGGGGAGGTGACTAATTTGGGCGACTTGAGTGTCGTGTTCGGCGGGGGAGAGGGTGAGGATGCGGGCGCCGAGGGCTTGCCAGAAGGAGGTGGCGTCGGCCAAGGTCTCGGCCGAGGTGGCGGCGGTGGGGGTGAGGATAACGGGGGCATTTTGGAAAAGATCGTGGCGGGCGGCGGCGAACCCGGAGATTTCAGACCCAGCCATGGGGTGGGATCCGATCCAGCGGGCTTTTCGAGAAAAAAGTGGAGCGAGGGATTTTTCAACCGATCCTTTCATGCTGGAGACATCGGTCACCAGGGTGGTCGGGGAGAGGTGGGGCAGGATGGCTTGGGAGAGAGCGAGCAGAGCCGAGGGTGGAGCGGCCAGAAGGACGAGGTCGGAGCCAGCAACGAGGGCGGGTTCCGTGCCGATTTCTGCATGAGAAAAAGCGGAGCGAAGGGCGGGGATGGATTCGGGGCGACGGGTCCAGAGGACGATCTTCGCCTGCGGAAAAGCGCGGGCGGCAGCCAGGGCAACAGAGCCGCCGATGAGACCTGGGGCGAGGACGGCGAGGCGAGCAGGGATCATTTTTTAGGGGGAAGAATTTCGGGCAGGGCTTTTTCGAGACGGTCCATTTGTTCGGGGGTGCCGATGGAGATGCGAATCCAAGTGGGCAGACGGTAACTGCGGAGCGGGCGCACGATGATGCCTTTTTTTTGTAAGGCAAGAAAGACGGCGTCCCCATCGCCGACTTCGACCATGACATAGTTGGCCGTGCCTGGGATGAAGCGGAGATTGAGTTTTTTGAGAAAGGCGTGGAGGCGATCGCGACCGGCGTCGGTGAGGGTGACAGTTTTTTTGACGTGCTCGGTGTCGGCCAAGCCGGCGAGGGCGGCGACTTGGGCGGGGGCGGAGGTGTTGAAGGGTTGGCGGGATTTTTGGAGCACGGCGGCGATGTCGGGTCGGGCGAGGCCGTAGCCGATGCGGAGAGCGGCGAGGCCTTGGACTTTGGAGAAAGTTCGGAGAACGACGACGGGGCGACCTTCTCGGACCCACTGAATGGAGGGGGGAGGTTCAGGGATGAATTCGTAGTAGGCTTCGTCGAGGATGAGGAGAGGGCCGGCGGGGAATTTTTCGACGAAGGCGGTCAGCTCGGCATTGGAGATGCGGGTGCCGGTGGGGTTGTTGGGGGAGGCGAGGAAGACGAGGCGGACCTCGGGGGTGAGGCGGGCGGTGAAACCGGCGAGATCGTGGTGAAAGTTGCGATCGGGCACTTCCTCAAAGGGAATGCCGAAGAGGCGGGCCATGAGACCGTAAACGGCGAAGGCGTAGGCGGAGGCGAGAACTTTGCCTTGGCCGGGCAGGGTGAAAGCGTGGTAGCAGAATTCGATAATTTCATTGGAGCCGCAACCGAGGACGACGTGATCGGGAGTAAGGCCGTGAAGTTTGGCGATGGCTTGGCGAAGGGCGAGACCGGCGCCGTCGGGGTAGAGATGGGCGAGGTCGAGCGAGTCGCGAATGGCTTGGAGGGCGCGGGGGGAGGGTCCGAGAGGATTCTCGTTCGAGGCGAGTTTAGCGATTTGGGAGGGTTGCAGGCCGTGTTCGCGGGCGACATCGGTGATGGGCCGGCCTGGTTCGTAGGGGTGGAGGTCGGCGACGTGGGGATTGGGGCGTGGGTTCACGGTTTTTGAGGGACGGATTGAGTTTGGCGGGTGCGAAAGAGGTGAAGGGCGCGACGGATTTTGGGGTGGGTGGGAGCGAGGCACGCGGCGGCGAAGAGGGCGGCGTTGATTTGGCCGGCTTTGCCGGTGGCGAAAAAGGGGCCGGGGGCGGAGGAGGCGAGAGTGCGGAGGAGGGCGAGGCAGCGGGTGGGGGCAGAGGCGGTGGGGACGAGGAGTGGGGGAAGAGAGCTGCGACCTACTTTCCCAGGAAAGTAGGAGGATGAGGGAGAGGGATAAGGGGCAATGGTCAGGGGCGAGGAAGAAGGAAGGGCGGAAGAAGACAAGCCGAGTTGGCGCAGAGTTTGTTCAGCCTCCTTCAGGCGGCGGGGTTGAGTCAGGCGGATGAAGGAAGTCGACATGGCCCAATCCTAGCCTGTGTTTTGGGTAATTCTCAACTCGAAGCGCTTTGGTACCGACGCAGGCCAAATTGAAAGAAAAAGGAGGCAAAGATGGCGGCGGTCAGACAGGTGAGGAGAAAAAGAAGGAGGGAGGTGGGTTGAAAGCCGTGGAGTAGAGTAGCGGCGGGGATGTTGGCCACGAGAAGGAGAGGGAGGGCGAAGGTGAAAATGAGCCGGAACCAGCCCGTGGTGGCCTCACGCGGGAGGCGAGCGACTTGGAAGATACTGTAGTAGCCAAGGAGAACGGATTCGGCCTGGACGATCCAGAAAGTGAGGGAGACGAGGGAAAGGAGCAGGGCGTAGTGGGTGAGAAGGCCAGCGAAGATGAGGACGAGGTAGAGGAGCAGCGCCCCGGCGGAGGGGGTGAGGTGCAGATCGTGCAGAGCGAAGGCCACGACGACGGCGGCAATGAGGGCGTTGGCCAAAGGACCGATTTCAAGGTGGGAGGTGCTGATGAGGAATTGCGGAGGGGCAGGTTTGAGAAGAATAAAATCCAATTTGCCGTCGCGGACGGATTCGGGGAGTTTGACCAGGCCAGGCATGAAGAAAGCGGTGAAGATTTGCTGGATGAGTTGGTTGGTCGCGACGAGGACGATCATCTGGGGGCGGCTCCAGCCCGCGATAGAGTCGACGTGCTGGTAGACGACATCAACAAAGGCGAGTTGGAGGACAAACCAGGAAAGTTCGACGATGACCCAGATAAAAAAATTGGCGCGGAAGGCGAGCTCGCGGGTGGTGGCATACCGAAGTTGGATCAGCCAAAGGCGGAGAAGATGAAGAAAGAGCCTCATCTTATCCGCCCGCGGCGGTGTATTTGCGCAGGCCGGCTTTCCACATGCCGTAGGCGAGGAGGATAAAGAAGAGAGCCCAGCCCAATTGCATCCCTAGGCCGATCTGCCAGGCCGAGGGGGAGAGAGTCCCGCAAAGAGCGGCGGTGGGAAACCAGTACTCGTAGGCGAAGGGGAGACACTGGGCGAAATGGAAAAGGGCGGGAGGAAGAAGGTCGAGGGGGAAGACGTGGCCGCCGGCCAGAAATTCGAGGGAGTAGACGAGAAAAATGAGGGCACTGATATCGAGCAACCAGAAGGAGGTGAGGGAGAGGCAGAGGGTGAGGCTAAATTGAAGAAGAGCGGAGCCGAGAATGGCGGGGATGCCGCGGACTAGATCGATCGAGCCGAGCTCGAGGGGAACGACGCGAGAGAGAAGGAAAAAGCAGAGCAGGACGGGGATGAGGGCAGCGACGAGGTAGGCGCAGCGGCCGGAGAGAAAGAGAGCGGCTCGATACAGCCCATAGGGGAGGGGGCGGAGAAGAATGGAGTTGAGGGTGCCTTCACGAATTTCGCGGGAGATTTGAAAGTCGTCATCGGCGGGAGAGCTGACCGATTCCACGAGGAGAAGAACGGCATAGTAGGTCAGGAGACTGGCGAGGGTGTAAGGTCCGACGGTGGATTTTCCCTCAAAAACCGCTCCCCAGAAAACCCAAGAGACGAGGAGGGGCATGGCACTGAAGAGGGCTCGCAGGAGGTAATTCCAGCGGTAAGCGAGCTGGCGCTGGAGACCGATGGAAAAGACGGTCGGAAGGGCGGAGAGGGAGGCGATCACGAGCGGCGCCGAAGGTGGGCGGGGAGAAGACCTAGTTCGGTCCGATATTTAGCGATGGTGCGGCGGGCGATGGGAATTCCGCGCTCGCGGAGCATTTCCTCGAGAACGGCGTCGGAGTAGGGCTTACGGGGGGTTTCCCGAGCGACAATTTCCGCCAAAAGCTGTTTGGCCTGGGTGGTGGCCACGGCAGGACCGGTGCCATTCTCTCCCCCGAGGGCGGTGGCAAAAAAGAAGCGCAAGGGAACCACGCCGTGGGGGGTGCGGACATATTTATTCGCGACGGCGCGACCGATGGTGGTTTCGTGCACGCCGACTTTTTGGGCGACTTCGCTCATGGTGAGAGGGTGGAGGGCAGAGGGGCCTTGGGAAAAGTAGTCGGCTTGGCGGTGAGCGATGACTTCGAGGAGTTTCTGAATCGTTTCTTGCCGGCGTTCGAGCGAATGAAGAAGGAAGCGGGCGGAACGAATGCGTTCTTTGAGGTAGGAGCGGGTATGTTCGTCGGCGGCGCTGTCGCCCAGAAGATCTTTGTAGGTATCGCTGATGCGGAGGCGGGGGAGAAGATCCCCTTCGATTTGGGGAACCCAGCGGCCGCCGTCTTGAACGAAGGTGGCCTCGGGTCGGACCACGAGGTCGGGGCGGTCGGGGGCGAAGGCGGAGCCAGGGCGGGGGGAGAGGCGGGCGATGGTTTCGGCGGCGGCTTGAACGGATTCGAGGGAGGCGGAGGTGGCCTGGGCAATTTCAGAAAACTTCCGTTTTCCCAAAAGGTCAAAATGGTCGCGCAAAATAGCGGCGGCGAGAGAGTCCTCCAGCCCGAGGGATTGGAGTTGAAGAAGAAGAGCTTCGGGCAAAGTGCGCGCGGCGATGCCAGGAGGATGAAAGGACTGGACGAGGGTAAGGGCTTGTTCGACTTGGGGGAGGGTGGTCTGGGTGGCGGTGGCAATTTCGCCCAGGTCAGCTTGGAGGAAGCCGTCTTCATCGAGGTTGCCGATGATTTCGGTGGCGGCGGCGTAGGTGGCGGGCTCGGTTTGGGTGAGGGTGAGTTGGGAGGAGAGGTGATCGGTGAGGGATTCAGGCAGGACTTTGGATTCGAGCAGAGCTTGGCGGGGATCGAGTTTGGGCCGGTCGGTGCGGGCGGCGGAGACGGGCCAGTCTGAGTCGCGGGATTCAAAAGAGTCGTCCTCGTCTTCGGGGGCGGGATCAGGGGTTTCGGTGAGGCGGAGTTCCTCTTCCAGAACGGGATTAGTTTGAAGTTCAGTTTGGAGGAGATTTTGCAACTCGAGTGCGGGGGTTTGCAGGAGTTGGAGGGACTGCTGGATCTGGGGGGAGATCGAGACCGTCTGGCGGAGGCTGGGCTGAAGGGACAAAGACATGGAAGGATATTTAGATTGGGCTTTCTCTGAAAAAAGGCAAAAGGTGATATGGGCAAAGTGATTTTAACGGTTCTGGGAAGTGGCAGTCGGGGAAATGCGCTTCATTTGGAGCATGGGGGGCAGGCGCTGCTGGTGGATGCGGGTTTAAGCGCGAAACAGTTGGAAGCGCGTCTGGTGGAGGTGGGGGCAGAGGGTTCGGAGCTCTTGGGGATTATCCTGACGCATGAGCACGGGGACCATACGGCGGGACTGAAAACATTTGTCAAAAAGCGAAAGTGTCCGATTTATGCGTCGCATGGGACGAAGGAGGTGTTGGAGGCGGAGGTGGCCACGGCCGATTGGCGTGGATTTGAGGCGGGGCAACTACTGGCGGTGGGCTGTTTCTCGATTGAGACCTTTCCGGTGCCGCACGATGCGGCTGAGCCGATTGGGATGAGGGTGACAGTAGGAAAAACAAAGGTGGGATTGATTTCAGATTTGGGGTTTGTCACCCGGCTGGTGGTGGAGCGATTGAAGGGGTGCACTGCCCTCGTGCTGGAGGCGAATTATGACGAGGCGATGCTGCGCACGGAAGAGAAGAGGCCATGGTCGGTCAAGCAAAGGATTTCGGCACGGCACGGCCACTTATCGAATGGGGCCGCGGCCAAACTGGTGGAGGAGGTGGCGGGGCCGGAGTTGAGAGATCTGCTCTTGGGGCATATGAGTGAGGATTGTAACCGGCCCGAAATCGCGCGACGGGCGATCGAGGAGGCCTTGGCCAAAGCGGGACGAAAGGATGTGCGGGTTCACGAGACCTGTGCGGGTCGGGTGGGGCAAAGAATTGAAATTGAGGCCTAGAGGGGCTGGGGAAAAGGATTGCGCAGGGGAGGTGGGGAGGAGATAATTTCGTCTTATCGCGGGCGTAACTCAGTTGGTAGAGTGCAACCTTGCCACGGTTGATGTCGAGGGTTCGAATCCCTTCGCCCGCTCGAACGAAGTGAGAGCGGCGAGAATTCACTATGCCGGAGGCGAAAATTGGATGGCGCGGGGGATGGTCTATGGGGCGCAATCCCTTCGCCAAATTCAAACTCAGTCGTACCTAGGCTTGAACGAATGAGACGAGAGGGTAATCTTATTATTTCATGAACTTTCTTTGGGGAAATTCGGTTGCCTTATCCTGGATGTGGGGGTTGGGGCTTTTTTTTAGCGTTCAATTTTCCCTGCAGTATGGACTGTTTGGATTGCTGGCTTTTGCCATCCCGAATGCCTTGGGATTGATGCTTTTTGGAGGGCTGACGCAGTTGATTGCTCGACGTGCTGGGAACGGTCCAGATGCGCTTGGAACATTTTTTGCCAACTGGTCCCGGCCTTACCGACTTATTTTTTTCCTTTATCAGATCTTGGCGATTACTTTGACGGTTTTTGCGCTGGTGCGTTACGCCTGGCAACCGTTGGGGCTGCAACCGGCTGGCCTCTATCTTTTACTGACGGTTCTGGTCATCTTGGCTGCGGCGACGTTATTTGGAGAGGAGTTCGATATTCGCAGGATCAAGTACAGTCACGCCGTCCTGGGCTTGATTGCATTAGGGGCGATACTGATTCTTTTTTATCAACTGCCCTCCTTGGGACGCGGGCAACCGATGGCGACGGGAAGCAATCCCCTCTTTGGTTTTAATTTCTGGGGCTATGCCATTCCGATCTGTGTGGGGTTGACGTTGGGGCCGTGGCTGGATCTGCAGCAGTGGCAGCGGGTGATTCAAATTCAACGGGAGGGAAAGTCTCCCGCAATCAGTTATCTCTTGGGCGGGGCGATCTTTTTTCTCCTTTTGCTGGCGCACGGGGGTTTAGCCCTTTGGGTGGCGGGGCAAACGGGGGGCAGTCTGATGCGCGAGGGGATCGACGGATTGGGCTATGGCGAGGATGGGGTGACCCGATTTTTCTGGGCGGCGGCGGCAACGCACCCTTGGGCCTTCGGCTCCTATATGGTGATTTTAGGCGTGATGGGTTTGACGACTTTGGATAGCGGCTATATCGCTCTTCGCTGGTATTTGAGCAAGTCGGGTGGGGCGGGCCGGCCTTTTCCCATGACCTTGCTCCCCGAGGCCATTTTGGGCTCGCCCCTGCCTGCCTTAATTTTCTCCGGCCTTTTCACCCTTTTGGCGGTGGTGCTGAAGTTGGAATTGGAGTACTTCATGATTTTCTACGCCACCTTTTTTGTCGGTTATGCTGGGCTAGCGTTGTTGAGGGCTTTTCATACCGGCCAGGGTAACGCCCTGCCCCAAGTGAAGATGTTTTGTGTCGGAAGCGTGGCCGTGGTGATTTTTGCCTACGGATATTTTTTGGCCAACCCGCTGGGAATGATCATGGGCTCAGTTCTGCCCGTGGGTTACGTGGCTTGGCTTCTGCTTAAGCCGGGGGCGGCCCACGAGTTTGTTGCCGGGGTGGAGGAGTTGGAGGATTCGGCTGGAGGACCATCGAATAAATTGATGGCGGAGGAAGCGATTGAGCCAGGGCGGGTGGTGCCGTTTCCGAAAGGCCAAGCGGCGGCACCGACCGATCTCTTCGGCCACTTTGAGGGCAAATGGTTTGTGCACACTTTTGTCGCGACCTACGCGGACACGAACTCGGTCGGGAATGTTTACTTTGGGATGTACGCCATGTGGGTGGGGAAGACGCGCGAACTTTTTTTCAATCACTGTCTGCCAAAGTTTAATCTAAAGACCACGCCCTACTATATTTTGACGCGTTCCTTTGAGCACAAATTCACGCGGGAAACACGGGAGTTTGAGCGCGTGAGCGTGAAGATCAAGGTGGGGGAGTACAACCGCAAGTTTGTCACGCTGGAGCATCAGATTTTTGATTCGGCGGGGAACCAGCTCGGCAAGGGCAAGCAGCAGCTGATCTTTGTTTCGTCGGGAGATTACAAATTGCTGGATATTCCGGATGAGGTCTACGAGGCCTTTGTCGCCTACGCGTAAACCAACGCGTTTACGGTAAAAGTTCTTGGGCCCGGGCGAGGGCGGTGGGTCGGTCGGTAAATTTTCCCTCCAGCTGTTCGTCCATGAGCTGGTGCAGGAGTTTGCCCATGGCGGGACCTGGTTTTGCGCCGAGTTGCTGCAGGTCGTGGCCGGTGAGCAAAGGTTTGGGCTTAATTTCCTCTTGAGAAAACTCGTTCAACTTTCCCGTGAGAAATGCGTGTATATCGAGTTGGCCGTGGCAGGAGGCGCAGTCGATGCGGTGCAACTCCAGCTCTTCCATAAAGGTGGGGCGGGCGAGGAGTCGTTTGAGAGTGCTGACTCGCATGTTGGGAGCGTCTTTGAAGGCCATATGGTTGGCGATACAAGCGGTGATGGCGGAGACTTCGTCATTGGAGTAGCGGAGGCGACGCAAGATTTCCTCGGCCATGCGGGCTCCGACTCCTTCATGCCCAAAAAAGCGGATTCGACCACTGGGTTCTGTTTTTGAAGTTCGGGGTTTTCCAATGTCGTGCAGGAGAGCGGAGAGGGCGAGGACGGGGGAGGGGTTTTTTAAATGGGTGAGGAGAAGACGGGTGTGGACCCAGACATCGCCTTCGGGGTGATGCTCGGGCGACTGTTGACAACCGCGCATCTCGAGGAGTTCGGGAATCCAGACTGCGATCAGGCCGGATTCGTGGAGCAGGTCGAACCCCCGCGCAGGATCGGGGCTGGTCAGAATCTTGGTGAATTCATCGCGAACACGCTCGGGTGAGATGGCGAGGGAGGAGGGGGCGAGTTGGATCAGGGCCTGCCAGGTGGCAGGCTCGATTTGGAAGCCAAGTTGGACGGCGAAACGGATAGCACGGAAAAGGCGAAGACGATCCTCTGTAAAACGGGCGACTGGGTCGCCGATGGCACGGATAAGTTTTGCGGAGAGATCGGCCTGTCCTTGGACGTAATCGAGGAGCTGATTTTTGAGAGGATCAAAGAACATGCCGTTGACGGTGAAGTCGCGACGTTTGGCGTCCTCCTGGGCGGTGGTGAAGGTGACGGAGGAGGGTCGGCGTCCATCGTGGTAGGGGCCGTCAACGCGGAAGGTGGCGATTTCGAAAACATGTTCATCGAGGCGGAGGCGAATGACGCCGAAGGCTTTTCCTTGCGGATCGGAAGCTTTGGGGAAGAGAGATTGGACTTGGTCGGGCGTGGCGGAGGTGGCGATGTCGACATCGGGATAGGGGCGTTGCAGGAGCGCATCGCGAACGCACCCGCCGGCATAGACGGCCACGTGGCCGGCGTGGACAAGCTGTTGCACAATTTTTTCAGCGGCGGGGTGACGAATCATTTTTTCGGGTCGGGGGAGCGGAGAGTAAGATAGGCCAGTCCGCCCCAAAGGCTCCAGAAGAGACCGAGGCCGTAGATGAGAACGGAGTAGGCGATGGCGGATTCAGGGTCCGACCCCAGACCCAAATGGAGAAAGAGAAAGATCATGACACCTTCGCGGACGCCGTGGCCGCTGACACTGATGGGCAGGGCGGAGGCGCTGAAGATGAGCACGAGGATGAGGCCGGCGAGAGAATAGTTGATCGGGAGGTCGAGGGCGCGGGCAAGGAGAGTGGCTCCGGCAAAGCTGAGAAGGTGAACCGAGATGGAGACGAGGATGACGGCGACGGTGTTCCAGCCGCCGTGCATGGTATCGCGCAGACCTTGGAGGAGGTCGATGAGCACGGTGCGGCCAGGAAGTTTTTGGGGAAGGGGAAACTTGGGCAGGAAAGTGGGCAGAAGGAATCCGAGGAGAAGAAGCAAGGCGCCGAGAGGACCGAGCCAAGGCAGGGCGGAGGCGAGCGGAGCGAAGGTGGAATCGGCCTGGAGGCGGTCGGCTGCCCCCGGAAGAAAAAGAAGGGCGAGACCGAAAAGAGCGGCCACGCCAAAGACGCGATCCAGCAGGATGGAGAGAGTGGCGCGCGCTTTTTGGTGAGGAAACCAGCGGAGAAGATAAAAAAGCCGGACAGCATCGCCTCCGGTCGATCCGATGAGGAAGAGATTAAAAAAGAAGCCGACAAAGGTGAGATGAAGTGTACGGAAGTAGGAAAGTTGAATCTTTTGCAGACGAAGAAGAAAATAAAAGCGGGTTCCGCAAAGAGAGATCGAGCCCAAGGTGACCAAAAGGGCGGCGAGGAGCCAGCTGGGATGGGCGGAGGTGAAGCGCTGGGCAAGGCTAGGCCAGTTGACTTTGGTCGCGAGGAAGCCGAGGACGGCGGCGGTGATGCCGAGGCGAATCCAAGGGGCAAGACGACTTAGGAGCGTGGGGGTTGGTTTTGTTTCCACCATAAAAGGCTGGCACGAACTTCGTCCGCGGACACATCTGGAGATAATTCGAGTGAGAAGTGAGCGTGCGGAGGAATGAGGGGAAGAAGTTGGGCGAAGGGAATAGATCCCTGACCGAGGGGCAGGTGATCTCCCTTATCGGGGGAGAAGTCGTGCAGGTGGACGCCGATGAGGCGGGGGGCAAGGCGGCGCAGATGTTGGGCGTGGTCAATCAAGCCGAGAGATTCTTTGGCGGCGGCGTGGCCGAAGTCGTGCCAGTAGCCGAAGGTGGGGGCGGGCAGGCGAGAGAGGAGCAGGTCCCAAGCGTCGTCGGGGGGAATCTCGCGAGGATTTTCGCGGCACTCCAAACCCAGTTGCAGGCCGAGCGCTCGGGCGCGTTCCCCCAGCCGAAGCAGAATTTCCTCCACGCGGGGCCAACATTCTTGAAAGGCTTTTTCCCAAGAGGAGATGGCGGCGAGTTTTTGGCGGACATAAGTGCGGGAGCCCATCTCGCCGCCGGCGGCGAGGAGTTCGAGCGAGTCGGCCCGGTGGTGGGGGCCGGCGGAGCCGAGATGAAGAACGACCAAGCGGGCGCCGACGCTGGCGGCGGCCTCGAGCGTGGCGAGGGAGTGGCGTTCAGCTAGGCGGCGGGTGGCAGGGCGTGGATCGGAAAATTCATAGGCGTTGGGGTGTGGGCGGAGCAGTTCCACGGGGACGGGACAAAAGTTGTGCAGGACATCGATCTTGGGGGCGGTGGGGGATTTGGATTCGGCGAGAATGCCAGGCCAAAGGTGAAAGCGGGTGTTGTGACTGAGTTCGACGCGGTCGAAGCCGAGTTCGGTAGCCTTTTGGAGAAGAGAGGCACCCTCGGTAGCGCGGTCGGCATGCCAGCAGGTGGAAAGGGCGAGGGGGGAAGAAGGCACAGCGGAGAGTTTCCCTAAAAACAGAGAGGGGGCGAAGGGAATTTTATGGCAGAGAGAGGGTTGAAGAATAGGGCGGAAGCAGGCAAAATGTGGCCATGTTGGCGAAACGGATTTCCTATCGGGGTAAAGTGCAAGGGGTGGGGTTCCGATATGGGGTACGGCAAATCGCGGAGGGATTTGCGGTGTCGGGTCATGCAAGTAATCAGGCGGACGGCACGGTGGAGGTTTTTCTTCAGGGGGATCGAGAAGAGGTCGAAGCCATGGAGAAGGAGATAGGAGAGAGTCATTTGGCGGGATTTATCCGTGAGGCGAAGGGGTCGGAGGTGGAGGTGGTTTCGGGGGTAAGGGGATTTCAAATCCAGTGAGTGCGGCGGTGCAGACGGTGGGGTTGCGGAAGGAGTTTTCCATGGGGTGGTTCCGGGGTCGGGTACTGGCGCTGGAGGGGTTGGACATGGAGGTGCGGCGGGGTGAGGTCTTTGGATTATTGGGGCCGAATGGGAGCGGCAAGAGCACGGCAATGAAGATGATTTTAGGATTATTGCGGCCGACGCAAGGGCGGGCGGAGGTGTGCGGCTATGGCGCCGGCACGATGGCGGCGCGGAGACAGATCGGGTTCCTGCCGGAAAATCCTTACTTTCCAAATTTTTTGAGTGGGACGGAGTTGGTGCGGTACTACGGAAGATTAAGCGGGATGGGAGGGCGCGCGTTGGAAAAGAGAATTCAGGATTTATTGGAGATGGTCAGGCTGGGAGGAGAAGCGGGCAAGCGGCCGTTGCGGACTTATTCCAAAGGAATGCTCCAAAGAGCGGGTTTAGCGGGGGCGATGGTGGGAGATCCGGAAATCTTGATGCTGGATGAACCAACCGCGGGGGTAGATCCGGCTGGGTCGCGGGAGATCCGAGATCTGATTTTGGAATTACGCCAAAGGGGAAAGACGGTCATTTTTTCGAGCCATCTTCTGGAGCAGGTGGAGGACGTGGCGGACCGGGTGATTATTTTGCATCGGGGCCAAAAATTACGGGAGGGAAAGCTGGACGATCTGCTCACGCGAAAAAAGGAGTGGGAGGTGAATGTGCAGGGATTGAAAGAGGAGGATCGGAAAGAGTTGCACGGGTGGCTGGAGAAGCGGGGGGTTCAGGTGGTGCGTGAGGGGGCGCCGCGAGAAAGGCTAGAGGATTATTTTCTGCGAAGTTTGCCAGAGGAGAAGCGGCGATGATGGGATCATTGCGACGAGTTGCGGCGGTCGCAGGGAATACGTTTTTGGAGGCGGTGCGCCAGAAGGTATTCGCCGTCTTACTCGTTTTCGGGTTGGTCCTGATTTACGGGGCGAATTACTTCACCGAGTTCTCTTTTCAGGAGCAATTTAAGTTTCTGAAAGATCTCGGGTACGCCGCCATCAGCTTGACCGGACTGCTGGTGGGTTTACTGGGGGCGACGCAGTTGATCCCAGGCGAGATTGAGCGCAGGACAATTTTGACCGCTTTGTGTCGTCCTTTGCGTCGTTGGGAATTTATCGTGGGTAAATATCTCGGGCTTTTCACCTTGCTGGCGGTGATGGTGGCTTTGATGGCGGTGGCGGTGGCGGGAGTGTTGGGGTGGAAGGAGGCGGAGTTGGTGGCGCGGGAGGGATCGGACCCGACGGTGGCGGCGGCGATTCGGGCGGAGGCGAGAGACCCGCGTTTGCTTCAAGCGGTGATTTTGGTGGAGGTAAAGCTGGCGGTGGTGGCGGCGGTGGCGGTTTTTTTCAGCACCGTGGCCACCTCGACCACCTTTGTCATGGCGATGACCCTGATGGTGTACCTGATTGGGCATCTGCAGTCGGTGGCGCGGGAGCAGTGGTTGGAGTCTGGGGAAGTGGCGAGTTGGTCGGCGAAGATTTTTTTGGCGGCGGTGGCTTTTCTGGTGCCCGATTTCAACCTTTATAATTTGATTGATGAAATTGTGGCGGGAAACGCGGTTTCATGGCGGGCGACTTTGTCGGTCGTTGGGTATTCGGGGGTATACATCGCGGTTTTGTTGACGGCGGCTTCGGTCGTGTTTGAAGGGCGGGATATTTGAGATCATGGGTCGCGGGCAGTTTGGCTTTGGCCATTTTTCTGATCTGGGGCGGAGTCAAGATCACCTGGGAGAAAGCGATGGCGCAGTCGCAGCGCCAGGCGACCTACGGTTTTACGGGGCCGACGGCCGTAGCCATGCGGGAGAAGTTGGGGCAGGGGTTGGCTTTGGCGGCCTTAGGTGGATTTCGCGGGTTGGCGGCGAATGCGCTCATGCTCCAGGCGCACGGGGCTTGGGAGGAGCAGCAGTGGGTTAGGGTAAGGAGTTCGCTTGAGCTGGCTACCCTCCTGCAACCGCGGGCGGCGGTTTTTTGGGACTCGGCCTCTTGGCATTTGGCTTGGAATGCGGCGGTAGCGGCGGAGAGGTATAGTGGTGAGCCGAGTGAAACACGTCGGCGACTCGAGGCGCGCCGGTGGGTCGAAGCGGGGCGAAGTCTTCTCGAGCGGGGCACCAAAGCGGTGCCAGAGCGGGCGCTTCTCTTTCAGCGGTTGGGAGATTTGTACTGGCAAAGGCTGGAGGATTATCAGGCGGCGGCGGATTGCTATCGCCAAGCCCTAGCCAAAGGGGATGCCCCGCCTTACTTGGAGCGCTTTGTTGGCTATGCACTGGTCAAGGCGGGGGATAAGCGTGGGGCCTTGGCTTACTTTCGCGAGTTGCGGGCGCAGATGGGCACGCCTCCGAACCCCGCCCGAAAGCCGGAAGTAGTGGAGCGAGAGATATTGAAATTAGAAAAAGAACTTTCGGAAAAAGTTCCCCCCAAGAAAAAATGAAATACGGAATTTTTGGGGATGTGCACGGAAATTTAGAGGCGTTGGGTGCGGTCTTGACCGATATGGAGGATCAAAAAGTTACCCATCCCCTCTGCATTGGGGATCTGGTGGGGTATAACGCCAATCCGAGCGAGTGCGTGGAGGTGGTGCGGGCTCTCGGGTGTCCGGTGGTCCGAGGTAATCACGACGAGTTGGTCACGCATCGAAAAAATCCCGAGGCCTTTTCGGAGGCGGCCCAAGCGGCGCTGAGTTTTTCGCGGAATCATTTAAGTCCGGCCCAATTAAATTATTTGCGACGACTCCCGCTCACATATGTGGATGAAGCGTTCACCTTGGTCCATGCCACCTTGGATGGCCCGGAAAATTGGGCTTACATCTCGACCCAACTTGAGGCGCAGACCAGTTTTTTCTATCAAAAGACGCATCTCTGTTTTATTGGGCACACCCATCGACCAGCCGCTTTTTTGAAGGAGAAAGAGGTTCGGCCGATCGAGTTTCGCAAGGTCGATGTCCATCCAGAACGACTGAAAGTAGCGAGGAAATTTCTCTTTAATGTAGGGTCGGTTGGGCAACCGCGAGATGGGGATTGGCGGGCGAGTTACGCCATTTACGACTCGAAAGAGCAAACCGTTGATCTGAGGCGAGTTGGTTATGAAGTGGAGAAAGCGGCCGCCAAAATCCTCAAAGCCGGCCTCCCGGATTCCCTATCCGGCCGATTATTCCAAGGGGAATAAATAAATAGTAATTGACTGTCAATGCTTTACAAATACGCAAACTTTCTGTAACTTGACAAAATTGGAATGGTCACTAATGCTATGCCCATGAAAAACAGATCCCGTCGAAATCTTCGTTGGTCAACCGAACGCGTTCTCGCTGAAATTCAGCAGTGGCGAGATAAAGGGGAGCCCCTCTACGCCAACCACGTCCGCCTAAACTTCCAAGAACTCTTGGCCGCATCCATTCGTTACTTTGGCAGCTGGCAGGCCGCCCTTGATCAAGCTGGAATTTCCTATGTGGATGTCCGCAAGTATCGGAAGTGGTCGAAGGAAGTCATTGTCGAAGAAATTCGGAATTTAGCTTCGCAAGGGTTTGACCTTTCCTTCCGCTCGATGGCGCTCAGTCAACACAACGCCATGGTCTATGCGGCGATTCGGACGAAATATTTCGGGAATTGGCGGGCCGCCTTGGAGGCCGCTGGGTTAGCCTCGGAAGAAATCTACCGGTATCGCAGCTGGGATGAAGAGGGAATTCTTGAAGAAATCCGTCGCTTGCAGACCGAAGGTGCCGACCTTAGTTCGAAATCGATGGATGAATCTTCCAACAAACTTATCGCCACCGCCCGTCGCCGTTTCGGGAATTGGGGCCGAGCCCTTGAAAAAGCTGGCATCAACTACTCGGACGTCAGGCGGCGCAAACGTTGGACCCGGGAAAACTTGGTCGAGGGTATTTTGGAGCTCAAAAAGCAGGGGGTGAAGTTGATCACGCCAGAGGTGAAACGCGCGAATCCCTCGCTCTTTGCCGCAGCCTGTAAGAAACACTTTTACGGAACTTGGAAAAAAGCCCTGCGGGCCGCTCTTCGTTCTGAAAAAGAATCTCTTTTGGTGGATCCTGCCCTGCCTGTGACTGCGATGGCCTCCGAACCGAAGCGTGAAGCGATTCAGTTGGCTGGGCTCTCAGCCTAACCCTCGCCCCTCTTGCCACTTGCCGTAGGCTGGGCCGCGCGCCCATATTGTCCCTTCATACGGATGAGAAGCAGTCCATATTTTTTACTTCTCGGGCTTGGCCTTTCTCTGGCCACGAGGCAAACCGCCCAAGCGCAGATTGATCTCCGGATTGAGACCCCCAAGACCGCGTATCTGCAATTTTCCCCCATCCCTTTTACCGTGCGGATTAAAAATTTGGGGGCAGGGGAATTAAAGTTGACCAGTGACAGCGGCAAAGCGTGGCTGGAGATGATCGTCCAGTCGCGAGACGGACTCCTCATCGCCCCCGAAAAAGTGCTCACCCCACCCGACAAAACCTTGCGTTCGGGTGAGTCGGTCGCCATTCCGGTTGATCTGGCGCCCCAATATATGATTCGGGACACGGGCGGATATCGTGCTCGGGCGAGCGTGCGCCTGCCCTCGGGTGAAACTTTAATGACCGATTCGTTGGACTTTCTCATCGGGCGCGGGGAGGTCATTTGGAGTGTGCCCCGCGGGGATGGAGCCGAGCGGCGGATCTACTCCCTGCTAAAATTTTATGAGGACCCCAATGTGGGACTCTACTTGCGGGTTGAAGTTCCCGAGAAAAATCAGGTTTATCCCTCCCGTCGGCTCGGCGCCTACCTCCCCTTAGGAAAACCTACGGCCGAGTTTGATCCGCAAAATAATCTTCATCTCCTCTACGCCGTGGCCGCCGGCACGTATCGTGTCACCGTGGTTAACCCCGATGGGCGAACTCTTCGCGAGGAGACCCGACAACAGGGAGTCGATAAGCCTGTTCTGCAAAAAAATGCGGAAGGTGAAGTCTCGGTTCAGGGAGGGATCGTCCAACTTCCCTCCTCCCTGCGGGAACGGCTTTCAACGCTGCAGGCGCGCATCGGAGCAAAACCCCCACCGTCAGATCCGCTTCAGCCTTAGCGGGTGCTGGCCCCAGTGGGCTTGGGGCGAACGGGTTTGAGCAACCGCATTCCAGAAGAACCGAAAAGGGTTTTATCCAGCGGGGGCGCGAGAAAGATTCGGTCCCAGGTTCGCTCAAAGGCATGGGCCGCATCGGGGAAAGTCCGCGAAATCTCCCGCGCCTTTTTATAAAAATCTCGTGTCCGGCGATGGGCCGCTTTTTTGGACAAGGCAAACTGGCTCCCCCCCACATACCGAACTTTCTCCGGAGCCGGTTCCCCCCAAAGAGTTTGGAAAAAACCTTCCAGATTTAATTCACGTCGCTCGGGATTTTTAGACCAAGTGACAAAAGAGGGGTGGCCGCGAGCATCGTCCGTTTCCCACAGGAAACCTAACCAGGCAAACTCAGGGCGGGTGCTTTCTTCCCCCTGGGCGTAGCCCCGAATGATCCGGTGCAAATCGGGGGCATGATCGAAGGGCCGACCTTGGGCAAAAATGGTCAGATCGGCTAAATCGTCGTATCGCTCCACGAGGTGGTGCAGCCAGGCAAAATCATCCCGACTGAAGTTGGGTAAAGGAATCGAGCCCGGCCACGCGGGTTGCTCTGGTGGACTTTTCTCGTAAATCGTCAGGCGAATTCCACGGGGCAAATTTCTTGTCCAAGCCAAGTCCTCCCCATAACGGCAGACGACCACCTCCACCATGGGGTTAGGCGCCGCCGGTCAGATCTTGGATGATGGTGATGAGGGGCAAGAAAAGTGCGACCACGATCGTCCCCACGACCAAGGCCAGCATGACGATCATGATCGGCTCCAACATGGAAGTCAGACCCGCCACGGCGTTGTCCACTTCCTCTTCGAAGACATCCGCTACTTTGGTCAACATGTCGGGCAACTGGCCCGTCTCCTCACCCACTTGCACCATCGAGACTACCATCGGGGGAAAAATACCGCTCGACTCCATTGGACTGACCATCGATTCCCCCTCCTTGACATTGTCGTGAATATTCTCGACCGCACCACTCACCCGGAGATTTCCCGCCGTATCGCGGGTGATCTGTAGGGCTTGTAAGATCGGCACACCCGAGGAGACGAGAGTTCCCAGCGTGCGGCTGAAACGCGCCACGGAAGTTTTGGTCAACATATCTCCAAAAAGAGGAATCTTTAAAAGGTAGGTGTCCAAGGTGGCCGCCACTCCCGGCAATTTCATCGCAAAGCGCAGGGCAAAGACCAAGACCGTGATGCCAACCGCAATCAGGATGAAGTTGCCTTGAATAAAACGGCTCAAATCCATCACCGCTTGCGTAATGAAGGGCAGGGGCCGTCCGCCCAACATGTCTTTAAAGATCGCCTCAAACTTCGGCACAATGAAAAGCATGAGGAAAGTCACAATGCCAACGGCAATGGTCAAGACCACCAGCGGATAGACCATGGCCGAGGTCACCTTGCCTTTAATCCTTTGACTCTTTTCGGCAAATTCCGCCAAGCGCGTCAAGACAACCTCCAAGACACCCCCCAGCTCTCCCGCCTTGACCATGTTCACGTATAATTTGTTAAAGGCCTTGGGGTGTTGCGAAAGCGCCTCCGAAAAAGTCGTGCCACCCTCGACCGATTCGGCCAAGCCTGCCATGATCTTTTTTAAATTCGGATTTTTCTCCTGTTTTCCCAAGGTGCGCAGGCTCCGCAAGAGGGGGAGGCCCGCACTAATCAGGGTCGAAAGCTGTCGCGTAAAAATAGTCAGTATCTTGGCCGGAACTTTGCCTGTGCCCCCGCCTCCGCCCATCGAAAAACTAAGTGAAAAACCCTTCTTCTTCCCCTTGCCCGCCGCCTCCGCGGTCGTTTCGGAAATATTGGTCGGAAATTGACCTTTCTTTTTGACCGCCGCCGCCGCGTCCGAGGCGTTGTTTGCTTCAAGGGTGCCCTGATGGGTTTTTCCTTGGGCATCAACCGCAGTGTAGGCAAAGAGGGGCATAGGATTTAGGTGTACTTAAGAACTTCCTCGATGGTCGTGTGTCCCTCAAGGAGATTCCGAATGCCGTCCTGTCGCAGCGTGGTCATGCCCAACTCAATTCCCTTTTGCCGAATGACCACCGAAGGCGCCCGCTCATTGATCAGCAGCCGAATCGGCTCTCGCACATCCAAAAGTTCATAAATCCCCACCCGCCCTTTGTACCCCGTCCCGTTACACACCTCGCAACCCTTGCCGAAATAAAAGGGCTGATCCCCCACTTCCGATGGCGTCATGCCTAACTGGCCCAACACCTCCTCCTTCGGCCGAAACGGAGTCCGGCACTCCTTACAGACGCGACGGAGGAGTCGTTGCGCCAAAACTCCCTCCATCGTGGCCGACATCAAAAACGGCTCCACGCCCATGTCCAACAACCGCGTCACCGCCCCCGCCGCATCGTTGGTGTGCAAACTGGTCATGACCAAATGCCCCGTCAAACTCGCCTGAATCGCAATCTGCGCCGTTTCCAAATCCCGGGTCTCTCCCACCAGAATTTTGTCGGGGTCTTGCCGCAAAAATGCCCGCAACGCCCGGGCAAAGGTCAGCCCAATCGACTCGTTCGCCGGCACCTGAATAATCCCCTCCAACTCGTACTCCACCGGATCTTCCACCGTCAAAATCTTGGTATCGATCTGGTTGACCCGCCCGAGGCAGGAGTAGAGGGTCGTGGTCTTGCCCGATCCCGTCGGCCCCGTCACAATGAAGATTCCGTTCGGCTTCTCAATCGTTTCGCAGATGTAATCGTAAATGTGTTTGGGAATGCCCAGCTTTTCCAAATCCAAATTCACCACTGACCGATCCAAGACCCGCAAAACCACGCTCTCCCCATACTGCGTCGGTAAGGTCGAGACCCGCAAATCCACCTGCCGCCCCGCCAACAAAGTCTGAATGCGACCGTCCTGCGGAACCCGCCGCTCCGCGATATTCAAATTCGCCATGACCTTGACTCGGGAGGTCAGCGGAATGGCTAACCGCCGGGGCGGGGGCGCCATTTCATACAAGGCTCCGTCCACTCGATACCGAATTTTAAACTCCTTCTCAAACGGCTCCAGATGAATGTCGCTCGCCTTGGCATGAATCGCCCGTGCGATGACCGTGTTGACATACTTAATGATCGGCGCACTGCCGGCTTCGTTTAAATCCACCCCCTCCGAAATCAGGGCGCTCTCCGGGGCATTTTCCAGCTCCTTGAGCACATCATCGATATTCACCTCGGCCGACCCGTAATGTTTGTCCAGGAGTGGTTGCACTTGCTCGGGCGGCGCCACCACCTGCGCAATCTCTCGGCCGGTGGCAAACCGCAAGTCTTCCAACGCCTGCACGGCCAAGGGATCGGCCAAAGCCACGGTCAAGGTCGTCTCATCTCCCGCCACGGGCAACGCTCCTAAATTTCTCGCGGTGTGAGGCGGAATCCGCGCCAAAAGTTCCGGACTCAAATCCAACCCCGTTAAATCGGCTAAAAGGGGAAGACCCAAGCTGTCGGAAATCTTTTCCAAGATCTGCGGCATCTGGATGATCCCGAAATTCGCCAAAATCGTCTCCACCGGTTTTCCCGTCCGGCTGAGCTCATCTGTAATCTCCCTCGCTTGTTCTTCCGACAAAACATTCTGCTCCTGCAAGAAGGGAAGAAGGTGTCGCGCGTCCATACCTAATCCTTATCTCCCATCGTGGCCGAAATCACCTCTTCTGGCGTCGTCATGCCCGAAACCACTTTGCGGATTCCGTCCTCCCGCAAGACCCGCATCCCCAAATCCCGTGCCCGTTGCCGAATCTTCGAGACGGGCACCCCCTCATTGATCAAATGTCGAATCTCATCGTCCACCACGAAAATCTCAAAAATTCCCGCCCGTCCCCGATACCCGGTGCCGCGGCACCGATCACAGCCATGGCCTTTGGAAAAGCGCGCTTCAGCCAAATTGGCCGAAAGCAGATTCAACGCCCGCAACTCTATCTCCGTGGGGGTGTAGGGTTGCTTGCAGTCAGGACAAATCTTGCGAATGAGGCGTTGGGCCAAGACCGCCCGGATCGACGAGGAGACCAAGAAAGGTTTCACCCCCATATCGACCAGCCGGGTGATCGCACTCGGCGCATCATTGGTGTGCAAAGTGGAAAAAACCAAGTGCCCCGTCAGCGAGGCATTGATCGCAATCGAGGCCGTCTCCACGTCCCGAATTTCCCCGACCATGATAATGTTCGGCGCCTGTCGCAACATCGCCCGCAAGGCCGCGGCAAAGGTCATGCCGATCTCCGTATTCACGGCCACCTGATTCACCCCCGGAAGCTGATACTCGACCGGATCCTCCACCGTGATCAGTTTTCGGTCGGGCTTGTTGATCGTGTTCAAGCACGCGTACAACGTGGTCGACTTGCCCGAGCCCGTCGGACCCGTTACCAAGAAAATTCCGTCCGCGTAGTTGATCACCCGCTCCAAAATCGCTTGGTCATCCGCAAAAAAGCCCAACTCCGGCAAACCCAACATCAGATTCTTTTTGTCTAAGATTCGCATCACGACCGACTCCCCGTGAATCGTCGGCACAGTCGAAACCCGTAGGTCCAGGGCGGGCCCGTCCGCCGTGGCCAAAGCAATTCGTCCGTCCAAGGGCAACCGCTTTTCCGCGATGCTGATGTTCGACATGATTTTGATCCGGCTGATGATGCTCGATTGCAGTCGCTTCGGCGGGTCTTTCATCTCCTGCATGTTTCCGTCAATCCGATAGCGCAGCCGCAATCTCTTCTCCAACGGCTCAATGTGAATGTCGCTCGCTCGCAAGCGGTGCGCTTCCAAAATTAAGCCGTAGACCAAACGGATGATGGGCGCGTCGCCCTCCGCCGTTTCATCATTCCCGCCCGCGCTTCCCGTTTTTAGTTCGAGCTCGCTCCCGTCCATGTTCGCCATGAGCGAGGCCAAGGACTCATCCGTTTTTCCGAAAAACCGTACGATGGCCTCATCCAGCTTGGCCAGGGGCACTACCACCGGCTCCAGATCCGTTTTCAAGAGGTAACGCAAGGCATCCAACGTTTCGAAATCCAGCGGATCGGCCACGGCCACGCGTAGGCCCGAGGGCAACCGCCTCAAAGGGAGAGCATGGTAACGCCGGCTTTCGGTGGGAGGAATCGTCGCGAGAACATCCTCGTCCACATGCTCGATCGTCGCCTGAAACTCCATCCCGCAATCCTTGGCCACAATTTCCAAAATCTGATCGGGCGTCAGTAATCCCCGCTTGCTGATTCCATCCAAAGTCGAGTGTCCCTGCAGGGCCGCCTCCTCCTGACAAGCGGTCATATCCTCCAAGCTGACCACCCCCGAGGTCTGCAGTAACTCCAGCACGTAGGCTTCGTTCGAGATCATCACTTCAAGGAAACCATCGCCTAGGTCGGGAGGAAGGGCAATCGTCTAGGCAGACAGTTTTGCCTTCAAAATTTCGTCCACTTGGCTGGGATTGGCTTTGCCCTGACTCTTCTTCATCACGAACCCCTTCAGGGCGTTAATTGCACTGCTCTTACCTGACCGATAATCCTCCACGCTCCGCGGGTTGGCCGCGATTGCCTCCTCGCAAAAGGCCGCCAAGGCCCCCACATCCGAAATCTGCGC
>SXGQ01376268.1_pt1 | contig 26105 bp, 45 predicted proteins | sample 3178371 | NCBI WGS metagenome assembly SXGQ01 (sample SAMN11356859, study PRJNA531348) | freshwater metagenome | isolation source: freshwater sample F1-20 | place: China: Fuxian Lake, Yuxi | collected 2017-12-25 | reverse complement strand
CAGGTTTATCCAAAGAAGAAGAGCTTGAAAGTATTGAAAAAATTCTTAATGCTTTTCAAAAGTTAGGAATTTAATTATGACTAAAATAAAAAAATATAAAGAAACTTTTTCTGGTTATAATAAACCAAAAGCTACCCCAAAGCATCCTACAAAAAGCCATGCTGTTTTAGCTAAGAGAGGTAAGACTGTAAAATTTATACGTTTTGGCCAACAGGGTGTTGTTGGTTCTCCTAAAAAAATAGGTGAATCTGCTGCGTATCGTAAACGTCGTGAATCTTTTAAAGCACGTCATGCAAAAAATATTGCAAAAGGGAACCTATCAGCAGCTTATTGGTCCGATAAAGTTAAGTGGTAGTACAAACACATTAAGGAAATAAAATGAGCACACCAATGGAAGTATTTGAGATTCAACGCTGGATGAAAGACGCAGCATGTACAAACAATAAAGAAGCTAACTGGTTTCCAGAAAAACCAGGCAGGACACCAGAAACAACACTTGCAATCAAAATCTGCAAAGAATGTCTTGTAAAACAAGAATGTTTAGATTATGCAGTTGCCCGCCCAGAACTATCAGGCATCTGGGGTGGAGTAACAGCAAGAAAACGTAGCTCCATTAGAGGAAGAAATTAAGGGAAATCTATATGAACCTTGATAAAATTAAAGAAGCTTTACAAGATGCTCAAGAAGCTAAAAAATTGTATGAAGATTTATCTACTGACGATTGGGTTTTTTGGGATGGATACGAAGCTGCTTTAACTTATGTTTTGTTTCATTTAGAAAAACAAGATTAAAATAAATACAAAATACAAAATATATTTACCAAGGAGATTGTATGGATACTATAGTTTTACCTTTTGTTCCAAATAATTATTATGGAAGATCTACAGCAATTAACAATATAGATGTTGGTGATATACTTTACATAGGCGATAAAACAACTGCTATTCCTACAAAGGTAAAAGAGATAATTTGTCAATCTTCTGGATACACTATTATTACTGAAGATTTTAAACTTGTTGCTAGTTTAAACACTCGTGTTGGTGTTAAGGTTTTATAATATTATTCTTTATATTAATTATATTCAAAAAAGGACCATATTATGGGAATGGACGTTTACGGTAGAAAACCAAAAAACGAAGTAGGATCATATTTTCGGCGCAATGTTTGGGGATGGCATCCTCTTTGGAGCTATTGCGAAAGTCTTCATGAAGAGCTTGTTTCATCCTGCGAAGATGGACATTCTAATTCTGGTTTTGGTTTAAATAATTCAAAATCAATTAAATTAGCTAAGGCCATTAAAGAAGATATTAGGTCTAAACGCGCAGATTTATATATTGAAGAAAGAGATTCTTATTTACAAAATCTTCCTGACGAAGACTGCGCTTATTGCGATGCAAATGGCGAACGAACATTGCAAAAGGACGACACGCAGCTTTTAAAAAAATGCAATGTTTGTTCTGGCAAAAAGACTGTTCGTCCGTTTGCTACTTATTACTTTTTAACTGTTCAAGATTTAAAAGAATTTGCAGAATTTTTAGAAAATTGTGGTGGATTTAATATTCACTGATATAATGGAGCTAATATGACTAAACCTATTTCTACTTTTTTAATACAAGAAACTTTTACTTTAGAGCAAATTAAAAAAGCTCGTAAGAATGACCCTAAAAATAAAAACATTAAAAAATCTGTTAAAAAATCTGGTCGAATATAATGCTCACCGCGCGGGTGAGCTGGTCGAACACAGATGTCTTATAAACATCCATTTGCTGGGTTCAATTCCCAGGTGCGGTACTTTTTTAAAAGTATTGTAATATATACATGATTTGGAGTAAATATGTATAACAATTATATTTCTAATAACGACGACGATCTTTTTGATAAAGATTCGTCTTCTCAAGAATCTATTAAAAGTACTAATGATATTTTTAAAGAAATTGAGGATATTTTATCCAAGAGTTCTGAAAACTTTTCAATCAATCATGCCGAGATTAAATCAAAGCTTGTAAATTCTTTTAATGATTCTGCTAATCGTTATATATTTAACAATGATTCTTTTAACCGTTCTATTTTTGATCAATTAAACTCTATAACTAATGGTCTTTTTGCTTATAGGGTTTATGCTGATATTTTGGAAGAATCTTTGTCTAGACGCTTTGTTATAGTTGACTTTTTGCGTTTGTTAGCGTCTGATGACAAAGATAATATTATGGATTTTCTTACTAGGAAAATTAATATAAAAACAGATAAAAACTTTATAAATACTTATATTATTTCTACACAGGAAATTCTTGATTATGTTATTAGGTATAATATTGAAATATATGTTAATGTTTGTCAAAAGATTGAAAGAACACCTTTAGAGTCTATAGTTAATAGAGATATTGAAAATACCGACTTAACTTTATTAAGTTCAGATGAATATATAAATAAATATTTTTCTATTATTCGCAAAGAGATTGGATTTGATTTTTAAAATGTCTTTATTTTCTACTAGTAATTTTTCTGATTATCAAATCAAAGTAATAATGCATATGTCGAAATGGCGTTCTCAAGCCAACTGTGGTTTAAGTGACACACAATTTTTTTATGATGTAGAAGAATCTATTATGAAAAACCATGCTGCTAAAAAATGTGTTGTTTGTCCTGTTCAAAACCATTGCTTATATACTGCTATTGTTCTCAATGAAAAGTATGGTGTTTGGGGCGCTTTAACTCCTAGACAGCGTAGAATTTTATATAGGAACTTAAAATCTGAAGCTCGCTTCAAAGAAATAGATACTGAAAATTGGAACAAAGATTTTGATGATTTTTTGTTTGCAAATACAAAACTTCAAAATGCTTATAATTTGCTTATCAATTAGATTGGATTTTTATGAATTCATACCCAGAAAAATTACCTCAAAATGCTCCAATTAAAAACTTTTATTTTAGTTTGGATGCAGCTGCCGATTCTAAAAATGAGATTAAAAATCAAATTTCTAATTTAGATGAACGTATAGAGAAAATTATTCAACATTTTGCAATTGATGATATGCCTGTTATTCGGTTGATATTAAACTTGACTCATGATAAGGAATCTTTGAAGGGTTTGTCTAAGGCTTTAGACAGAGTTTCTGATCTTGTCGAGCACCATGATAATCTTATTTCTAAACTTAAAGTTATTGAACATGCTGAGAAAGACCCCTCTTGGTTTGCTTATACTTTTGGTGATTTCACTGCCAATATTGATAATGACTTAAAAGATATACTTGGAGATAATAATGTCTGATACATTTAATTATGCACTTACTCTTAACCAAGAAGGTGTACACGTATTGCGGTCTACTGTAGAAAGTTTTAATTTAAAACAAGTATCTGATAAAGATATTGTTTCTTTTTATCAAAAATTTTCTAACAATGCTGCATTTGATACGGGATTGTTGCCTTTAGATGGCACAGGAGTTCTTGCTATTCGCGCAGCCGGTAATCATATGCAGGTCACTGTTCAACACAAGCCAGGTTTATATTATGTGAATTGGGGTGCTTACGAAGGTGATAAGTCTGTTAAGACTTATTCTTTGGCTCAGCCTTATAGAATAATAATAGGAGATTTTGTAGATGGTCAATTGCTTGGGGCCAGAATGTTTTATTCTCCATATCCCATTACTCATCCAGATATGCTTTTGTATCATGTTAATCTTCCAAACATTAACTGCAAAGGTTATCGCGGCAATGGTGTTGGTTGGATATGTTTATACTTAAAAGAAGATTGGTCTAATCTTCCTTTAAATGAAAAAATTTCTCGTTTTATTGAACGTTGTTCTGGTGTTGAAACTTACAATGATGCTAACATGAGCGAAACAGATGGACCAAGATTTTATAAAGATCATTATCAAGATCAAAAAGATTATGATTATTTGTGGAGTCCAGATTCTTGGCAGCAAAAATCTGTTGATCATGGGTATGAATGGACTTTAGATCCTAATATATGGATACCAGTTAAAGTTTATTCCATAGATCAGCAAGGTAAACATGATTCCGCTGGAATAAATTTGACTTTATCAGGAGCTTTACTAGGGAATTATCAGGCTTATTATACTGATAAGGAGATTCCTAAATTCTACAATGTTGTTTCTCGACAAGATTTAGATCTTAACCATGATCAAATTGCTAAATTTGTTAAAAAGTCGTTTTCTGAAGCTTCTATTAATTATACATATAATCATCTTTCTAATCCGTTAAAGTCTTCTTCTGAATCTCGCGAAAAGAAATCAAGTGATGTTTTAGAACTTCCATTTCCTGATCAAAACTCAGAAGAGGATGAAGAAACAACCCATTGTCATTGTTGTGGCAATGACTTTGTTGGAGATGCAACTTTTGACGTAGCGGGTAATGCTATATGCACTCCGTGTATTGAGTCCCATTTTATATATATTGAATCTGTTGGTGAATATTATTCAAACGAAGATGAAAATATTTATTACGATGAAGAAACATTTTCTTATTATCATGTTGAGTATGATACGGTAATTCCTTGTCCTAGTTGTGACGTAATTTATTGTGCTCATGGAAATAATGCGAGTCTTTCTTCGTATATATACAGATATCAAATTAACGGTTCAGAAAACGATATTCATGAGTATTGTTACAAGTGTGTTGAAAATTATGCAAAGAAGTTATCTCTTGATACTATCAAGTGCACTTGTGGAAAGCGCAGTTATATAAAAGATCACTTAAAATATGCTCTTTCTTCTCCTACTGTTAAAAGTTTTATTATTCCAATTATAGAATTTAATAATAATATTCCTCAAGTAAATTATGAATCTAAAACTATTATCTCTTGTGATAGTTGTGTGGATAATTCTATTTTGTTTAAACAACTTTGTCCTTGTGGCAATTTAGTTAACACTACTTCTATGAACAAGTGTCTTACAACTACGGCTGATGTTGAAGGAAAGAAATTTGATGTGGTTTCGGCATGTTCGGGTTGTATTGGCTCTATTTCCATAGACCCACAGACAGGAGTTGCTATTGGTAGTTTTTCTCCCGAAAATGTTGATCTTTGGAATGCATCTGTTAAAACTGGTGTTGTTTTAAATTCTCCTTATGTTTTACCACATAAAGATGAATCTGTAATGAATTCGTTATTTTAATTATACACAAAAACTAGCTATATAAAATATTGGAGTTTTATGACTAAAATTATTGAATCGGAAATGCAAGAAATAAAAACAGTAAAATTAGAAGATCTAAATTATTTTTGGACTTCTAATGGTTTGCCTTGTTTTTATGCAGATAGGCCTGATATAGAACAAATTGTTGAAGGTTTGGGTTTCAGCATTTATTATCTTATCTGTAATATTGCTGAAGATAAACCTTTAAACAATAATGTTTCTGTTGCTGGTGCTGTTGCCAAACCTATGTACACCACAGATCTCACAACTGGAGTTGTTAAGGTTGTAAACAATATTGTTGGTCGTTCTGTGTCTGCTGTTACCGAAGACATAACCGAACTTACTTCTGTTAGAGAAAACGGCGTTTACAACATGCCCGCAATTCCTAAAGTTATAGTCGATAAGCTTGATGAATTCTTTCGCTTAGTAGATGCTCAACATGGTACTGAGTCTATTGTTTTGTTAACTTTTGATCCATCTAAAAATGATTCATCGGGTTGGGGAGTTTTAGTTCCTGAACAAACCAATACTTCTGTTCATTGTAATTATAATCCAGATTCCATTGTTGAAGAAAAACCAGAAAATGTTCTTATTGTTGGTTCCGTTCATTCACATCCTGGTATGGCAGCTTATGCTTCTGGAACTGATCATGCAGATCAAGCCGATTTTGATGGTCTTCACATTACTTATGGTTGGCAAAAAACATTAAATAATGGTGCAACCCAATATCATATTGAAATGCAAATGGCCGGTACCAGTTGGACTTTAAAACCAGAAGATGTATTTGAGTCTTTTGACATAAAAAAGGAACCAGATCCTGACGTTGTTGAATGGTCGGAAAAAGTAAAAAAAGTATACCCCCCGCTGCACCAGCAGGCGGGGGTCTCATCCATTCAACAATATCAAGCAAGCCCTACACTTACAACTACTACGGTGCCTGGCACGAATAAATATCGTAAGCCAGAAATTAAAACTGAAGGCAGTCATATTTTAGTTGCAGAAATTGATCCAGCTTTTTCTGGTCAACCAGTTATTTGTCCAAGTTGTGGATATCGAACTGGTGAACTTGATTTACAACGCGGATATTGCCATCAGTGCGATGTTCCTCTTGTGTCTGCTGGAGATCTTCTTGATGACATATTGACTCAAGTTAAGTTTTACTTAAATTGTCGATATGTTGAAGATGATACCACTGTATATCTTTGGACTATAGATCCTATTACAAAAGAAGAAATTGTAATGAACATTGGTATAATAAAGTTTATTAATGATGTTGATGTTAATTTTAGTTATTCTGAAGTTCAAAAAACAGCTAATCAAGTTCCAGCCGCTTCAGGCACAATGTCTGCTACTTGGGATTATCAAGATGATTTAGACGATAAAGGTTTTGAATCATTTGATCCTGATTTAACTTTATGTTGTGGAGTTGACATTGTAAAAGGTGAATGTACGTGTAAAGTTCCTGTTTTGTATGAAGACGTTATGGATTTTGAAAATTATCATGAACAAACAGATGTGTACGAATGGACATCAAAATGTCTTGAATGTCGATTTTATTCTGGTCCTGGTTGCAAAAGCTATGTAGATGCTGTCGTGGATTATGCAACCAATCGCACTAAACTTTCTGTTCCAATAAGAGAATGTAATTCTTTTGAATTATATGTAAATACTTATGAATCTAGCACAGAATATAAAGGATATTTATGAAAAATAATCCAAGAAGAGCGATAGTTGTAGGAGCAGGCGGTATTGGCACTTGGCTGTGCGCAGGACTAATTAGAATGTTGGAATGGAAATTTCCTGGTTCTGTTTTGGTAATTGTTGATGGCGATAATTTTGAAGCTAAAAATTTAGAACGTCAAGACTTTGCTCAAATAGGCAATAAAGCATCTGTTAAAGCTTTAGAGTTATCAAAACAATTTCATGAAACCACAGTTTTTCCAATTCCAAAATGGGTTGTTTCTGATGATTTCAAACAGTCTGCTGATGAAAATACTAATAAAATAAAAGCTTCAGATCTTATAGCTGAAAATGATATTGTTATTGCTGTAGTAGACAATTTTTCTGCTCGTAAAATATTGTTCGACGCGGCCAGCAAGTTAGACAATATAGATGTTTTTACTGGCGGTAATGATGATAATCTTTTTGGTTCTGTTTATCATTACCAGAAGAGAGATGGACTAGAGATTACAGCTCATCCTGCAACAACTCATGATGAATACTTGAACCCGCCAGATAGAAACCCTGGTGAATTGTCTTGCCAGGAAAGAGCTGAAATTGAAGGCGGAACACAAGTATTGGCAACTAATATGGCGGTAGCTTCTTATATTCTAGCTAGAATACAAAAAACTATTGTTTCCGAACAAAGTCCAGAAGAGACTGAGATTTACTTTGATCTTGGTTTAGGAATGTCTCAACCATACAACCGTATGATTGAACAGCAATTAATAAAAATATAACATTGGAGGATAATTATGGAAAATCAATCGCAAGAAAACCAACAATCAGCACCTGTTGGTCAACCAGCAAATGTTCGTTTTGGTGTTTATAGTCAACCAGCTCCTGTTTCTGGCAAAACTGTTTCTGAAGTTCGTCAGCAGTTTGCAAAGATATGGGGAATTTCAAATGATGCTGTTGCCTACAAGGGTAAAGACAAATTGGATGAGAACTATGTTATTCAGCCAGGTGACAACCTTGAGTTTCATCGTCGTTCTGGCGAGAAGGGCTAATTAGTTCTTAAGGTCGTGGGGGAGAGCGCTTTGATCGGGCGCTTTTCCCCACATTTTTTTTTAAAGGCTATACTTTATTTTTATTGGAGATATTATGTTGTATCAGCAAATGCAATTAGGGGTTCCTGCTCTTTGGATTCAAACCAAAGATTTTGTTAGGGTTTCTGAATTGATTATAAAATTCAATTCAAGAAAATATTATACCATGAACAATGGTGTATTTTCATTGTACTCTGACAACAAATGGAAACCTATTTTAATTAAAATTTCTGATCCAGATACTTCTGAAAAAATTGAGACTGTTACGAGCAACATTACTGTTGCAGTTGATTATCTCGAGAATCAAGAAGAAAAGTCTCTTAGTACCTTTATAATAAATTCTTTGGAAGATCCTAAAAAAACAGCTTCTGAAATGTCTGGACTTGTTTCTCACCTTTCTTCTTTGTATCGTCATTCTTTCATGAATGATAATCTTGATTCAATGCCTTATCAAATTATAATTATTTCTCCACATGTTTGTCCAGAAGAGTATAGTTTTCTTTTTGTAAGTGTTGAAGATTCATATCCTTCTTTTGAAGATTTAATTGAAATACTCAATCATATAAACGTATCAACAAACGGAGAAGTTATTGATGTTACTAAATCAAAAGAAATTGCTAAAGCAGGGTTGGGTTTAAATGAATTTTCTTTTATCAATTATTGTCTTTTGTCAATTCTTAATTTCGGTAAAATTAGTTCTGACTATGTTTATAAATCTAAAATGTCTAATGTTAAAAAAAATGGAATTCTAGAAATTATAAAGCCAAAAATTACATTTGATTCTATTGGTGGTCTTGATAATATTAAGAAAGTTATTGAAAGAAATGTATTCTTTTGGCAGAACCCTGAAGAAGCTGAAAAATATGGCATTTCTCCTATTCGAAGAATACTAACTGTTGGTGTTCCGGGCACTGGCAAATCTGCCATATGCGAAGCAACTGCAAATGCGTTAAACCTTGATCTAGCTCGAACTGGAGTTAGTCAGGTTATGAATTCTTTTATTGGTCAATCAGAAGCTAATATGCGTGCTGTCTTTCAACAGATTAAAGTAATGGCTCCTCTTTGTGTTTGGATTGACGAGTTTGGTCGCGACCTTTCTGGTGGAGCCAGCTCTTCTCATGTAGATGGCGGCACTACTGATCGTGTTCACGGAGAGTTTTTGACTGGTTTACAAGAACTTCCTGATAATGTATTTTTGATGTGTGCTGCAAATCAACTTGATAATTTGAAGCCAGAGATGCTTCGCGCAGAGCGTTTTGATAAAATATTTTTTGTTGGCTTACCTGCTTTTGAGGAGCGTATTGCTATACTCAAAATATATCTTCTTGAAGGAGATTTTAATTATGAACTTATCGCGCGTGCAACTAAGAATTTTACTGGTGCAGAGATTAAATCTTTAATTAAACATGTAAAGTTTGATGTTGTTTCGACTTTTCGTAGACCAATAAATACTCACGATATTCTTTCTCATGTATCGTCTATGAGAAATATTCTTTGGAATAAAGATAGAGATATGATTAAAAATCTTTATAGATTAGCTTATGATCAATGGGATTGGGCTTCTACTTTACAATTAAATGATATTGATGATATACTAGGTAATCGCGTACAAAGTTCTGATTCTTGGGAAGTTAAAATATAGAAAGGGCAAATATGTCATTAGAAGATTCAGTTGAAGAGTTTTTAGATACTCTTAGTGAAGATCCAAATAAAAATGAAAAGAAAGAATACGATTCGCCACTTTACAAAAAATGGTTTCGTTCTAAAACGCAAAGTGGTTTTCTTTCAATTCGTCCCTGGTTTGTGGGGATGAAATTTAATATTGATATTGGCAAAACTTCTTCCGATGGCAAACTTGAAAGTAGTACTTCCTGTTTTGCGGACGCAGTTGACTTTGCTGCTTATTTAAAATCTATTGTTACTGGTAACGGCACTTTGAATTATCCTGCAAACGAGCGCATTGGCACGACAACTCCAGAAAGTTTTGTGTCTTATGGTGGAGCAATTATCAATAACCAACCTGTTAGTAGAATTTTAAAAATTCAATATTGGACTTCTAATGATAATGTCGATGTGTCTGCGTTTGTGTGGAAGTCTGGTCATTTTAAAGCTCGAAAATCAGATAGCGGTGCTTTTATTCCTGATATGAAATCTCCAATATCTGTAGATTCAATTAAGGTTTCTCGTCAAGAAATGGTTAGTATATCTTATCTTTTAGATCTTTGTTTACAATCTCATGTAACTAACAATATAGACTGGTACGACGTATGAGTGATTCAACACAATCGGATTTAGATTCTTTGCTAGGCCCTAAAGATGATGTTTCTCTTTTGCGTGAACACGTTGAAGAGTTACTATTGGCTTTGGCTAACAAATTTGAATCTCGTTTACAAGATTGTGAAAAATTAATAGAGACTCTTGAAAAACAACTTGCACAAATGATTGTGGGCTATGGAGAACAAGCGGTGTTTATGGAAGCTTTAATAGCTCAAATAAATTTTGCTTCTCCAGAAGCTCAAAAAGCTTTTACTGCAAATGTTTCTGAAAATCGTAAAAAAATGTTTCAAGCCATGAAAGAAGGCGCACCTGGAATCTTGGGCCCAGAAAACGAAGACCTTGCCTCAGCCATTACAAACCTGGCTGATAAAAAGTTATCTGACTCCAACTAAAAATAGTTCTTCTTTATTACTGGTTCAGTCAGATTATCTTCCTTTAATTAATAATACATATTATCTTTCTAAGATTTATATCTTAGCCAAAGAAATATATCCTGAAATAATATCTTTGCATATTTCTTCTTCATCTTTGTATGATTTTGTTAAAAATGAAATAGTATCTTTTGAGTCTTTTGAATTGGAGGTTTAAGATGACATCTAAAGTTAAGCCGTTATATCAAGTCTTATCAAACTATGATGCTTTTAATAATTTGTTAAAAACTTTTATAAATTCTGAAGATACTCGGTTAAAACCTTTAAATTTAATTAATGCTTATTTTCTTAAACATAAGAATTTAAGCATGATTGAAACTGATTCCTTTTTTGTTTTGGATGAAAACCAACAAATTGAGTCAACTGAGTATTTACTTGGTTTGAATGTGTCTGATCAAACTACTTTAATTTCTAATTATTTAGTTTATCCAGCATCGAGAACATACTTTTTCAAAGATTTTTTTTCTTCTTTTTCACCGTTGATCGGTCATTGTTTATATGATTGTTTAAATTATCTTAATTTAATCAAAGGTGTTGGCTTAGGAAAGGGATATGCTACTTTAGTTCAAATTCCTGTTGATGGGATTTCTATGGAAATGTATTTTAATTTTATTACAGGTTATAATTATGATATTTTTTATACAGCAATTGAAGATTTAAAATTAGGTAAAAAAACACCTAAATTAATTTCTGCTTTAAATTATAATACTTTAGTTCATCATGAAATATCTTATTATCAAAATTTAATTAATGATCTTAATGCTGTAATTTTAAATAAAGATTCTGAAATAGCTAAATTGCAGCAAGACACTTTTATCAAATCACAACTTACTTGGCGGTAACAATTTGAAACCTATACACTTATATGACATTGAAAACTATTTTGAAGATTATTCTGTGGTTCTAAATTATGTTCTTAATTTAAATTTAACAGAACTTGGGCCTTTGTGTTCTAATTATACTTCTTCTAAGATGTCTATTGAAAATGCTGCGGTTAGTTACAAATTTGCTAATTTACCGCTTAAAAATAGTTGTTCTTCATTAGAAAGACTTTCTCAAGTTGATAAAAATAGAATTTGGGCTTGTCCTGAGCCCAGTTCTCAATCTAATTGTTCTTATTATTGCCCTGACGTATATGAAATATTTCAATCTTCTTTAGTTGATCTTGTTGAAAAAGAAATTGTTTATTGTTTAATTAAAATAAGATCAACAATTGGTTATAATTATTTAATTTACAATAAAACGCAAAAACAAATTGTTCAAACATATATAATAAGTTTTGAAGAAGATATTTTAGATCAGAAAGCCATATCTGTATTTCAAGATTATTTGTCTGAATGTTACAATAGTTTTGTTTCTTCTTACAAAACGAAAGACTATTTTAATGAAGAAACTTTAGTTTTGTCAAAAACAAAAAATAAGTTTAAGTCTTTTCTATTATCTCTTGTTTCTTCTGACAGCTTATAAAAAGAAGGGTATATGTCTCAACAAATTTTTGATACATCAAAGGCTAATCATTCTTTAATGGCTTTTCCTTATATGTTAACAGCTAATTTTTCTTATTCTCCCTATCCTCCTTATAGCAGAAACATAGTTGATAAATCAACTAATACTATTAATTCAGTTTGCGCCAATTGCCTTGTATCTTTGTATTCTTGTAAAGATACTTATTTAAATCAACAATTGTTAAATCAGCAAGATAAAAACGATATAGAAATATTGCCCATAGCTGTTCGTTATGCAGATGTACAAAATGGAGTATACGTAGTTGAACGTCCACCATTTCAAATTCCTATAGACTATTATTCTTCTAAAGACGTTGGAGCTAAAATGCCTAATTATCTTGTTGGAAGAAAAATGTGGATTCCTTGGACCATACTAGTTGTTGCAAAAAATAATGATTGTAACGATTTAATTTGTCGTTTGTATTTTAGTGATAAGTCTTTATCTTCTTTTGAAGACAGGGTAATAAAACCTTTTACTCCGAATCTTTTTGACGACTCTAAAATATGTTTTGGAAATAGTACTTGGACCTTTAATCAGAGAATTACTTCTGGTGATTTAGAATATAATTTATCAAATATATATAATTATTTGTTTAATGATTATTTTACGCAGTGGAATTCTGATTTGAGTTATCGTTATACCGATAATGTTTTTAATTTTATGCAGCAGAAAGGCATATTTGCCAGAATTTCTTTGTCTAAAGAAAAGAAAAAACCAAACGGTTTTAACACTTTTTATAATTGGGCGCGTGCAAAGACTGCTTGGCCTTATATGTTGTATTGCTTAAGTCACTTAACTTTTCAAGAAACTATGGATCTTGTTAATGAACTTAAAGAAATTCCTATTAGTAGTTTTAGCCAAAGTGTTTCTCCATATTACTCTTCTAATCCTATGAGTCAGCTTATTAAATGGTCTTATGATAGTAGTGTTATAGATTTTTCTAGTCTTAATATTACAATTAGTGATATTTTTCTAATGGATTGGCATAGAGTTCACAAAGATCAGATAGATAAACCCCCTTTACTTGATTTTTATTATACTATTTCTATAGATAATTTACCTTCTGATGTAAAGAATGATGCTCTTTTTACCAATGTGCAGATTAGTCCAGAAGGTAATTTTTCTCATTTGTTTGCTAATCATGAAATTATTAAGAGTGTTTATGAAAAATTTTTTAATCACTTAAATGAAGCTTTGTTAATGTTAAAGAAAAAATATCCAACTATTGATGTTCCTGAGTGTAATCTTGACTCAATATTTTATTCTCCTTTTAATAATTTTTCAATATATAGATCAGAATTTAAAGATTTATATTTTACTATTACGAGTGATACCAAGTTAAGTTTTGATTATAATAAAATATGTGAAGGTGTTTATGTCAACAATTCTTGATTCAATTAAACAAAATCCAAATCTTTTAAGTTTATCTCCTTCTTTGCATGCTTCTTTAGTTCCCTCAAGAAGTTATATTAGATCAGCCGACAACGTTTATTATGAACACTATACATTCCACCAATCCAAACAAATAGATGTTAATTATTGGAAACACAATAATGTTGATAACGATGAACAGTTGACAAATTCAATTTCAAATGTTCAATATTATTCTAACGCTGTGATTGGTGAAATGTCGTATAGCGATTTTAGTGATTTAAATGGTGTATCATTTGATAAATTCAAAGAACATTTGATTAATCATTTTGCTGTTCCTTTTAAAATTGATACTGACAGTAAAAAAAAAGATTTTGATCTTATTTTTCCTGGTTTGAAATGTATTGATGAAAATATAATAGTGTTTGAATTACCGCCTTCTATGAGACATGTTTCTTATCAAGAGGCTTTTAGAGATAACGTTGGATCTGGTAACTATAGGGAGTTTTATATTCCTGTGCCTTGGCAGGTTTATATTGCTACATTTTCTAATGATATGCGTTTAGCTTCAGTGCAAATGTATTTTTCAAAAACTTCTTTATATTCCTCTGAGCAAAAATTATATGCTCCACCTTTGTTTAACTTTTATTCTGATGGAACATTGTGCAGACCATTTTTCTCTCAGATGGAAGATATAGAAAAGTATCCAAAAACATATTCAGGAATTATGGCTTCTGCGTTTGATTGGATTTGGAACAGTGGTTTTAATTGGGATATTACTGAAAATATTACTGATTATTTTCATTCTAAAAAATTTATTTCTATGAAACCATTTCTTGATGTTAAATCGCTTAATATTATAAAAGAACTTGAAACTCGTAGTTTTTCTTCTCATGGAACTATGGAGCCTTCATTAGTTAATTTCTTATTTTCTTTTTGGCAGCAAGTTCCTTTAGAAAAAGTATTAGAACTGGATTGGAATTCTTTTTGTATATATGAGGATTTTATTCATCGTTCATACCAAGGATATGCACGCGGAGTGCTTTCTGAAGAGCTTAATGAATATCTTAATGAGTTAGGTATTACTTTAGTTGACGAGTATGAAACTGAAGATGATTGTGAAGATGAAAATATTATTACTTATGAAAACATTTCTGAATTATCTAAGATTCAAAGATTTCTTTTACCTAAAATGAAATCTTATAATTCTACATTTAAACACGCTTTTCATAAAGCAAACAAACATGCTAGGGTTGTAAATCCTGATTTAAAACTTTCTTTAAAGCATTTGTACAGAAACCGTATATATAAATATATTTTGTCTAAAAATAATTCTGATTTCTCTTGACGTTAATAAGTTTATATGATATTATACTAATATAAACTTTAAAAAAGGTAAATAAATGTCTAAAACAAAATCAGTTATACCTTCGTTTAACAGATCAGAAGTGTCTAAAATATTAAATGTTTCAACACTTACTGTTGCTAATCGAGAAAAATCAAAAAGATATCCAAATCCTAAGAGAGATTTAAATAATTATAGAATTTATTCTATAAATGATATTTTAAATCTTCAGCTTATTACTTTTAATATGATAGACCCAAAGCCAATTATATCCGTTTTATACGACAAAGGTTACAAAGATACTAAACTTTTATCAGAGATTATTGATGAAGCTATGTCAAATAGAGTAGGTGCTAATGTCGCAAAAAGAAGATGAGCCAGATATTGATCTTGTTGATAAAGTAAGTGATTATATTCCAACTGATGTCATAGTAGATCTAAAGTCTGGCATCTATAATCTGTTTGTGTCATTGCTAAACAATCTTATGTTGCATTATGGCTCTATTGAAGCAGTCAAACAAGCAACTGGTTTTTTAGATCAAATATCAAATACTTTTAAAGATACATTACCAAAAGAAACAAATAAGGAGCAAGACAAATGATAGACCCAAAGAATACAGTATCACTTACTGCAGGTGTAATTGCAGATCCTGAGCTGGTTGCAAATGGAAATATTGCAAAATTGCGTATTGCCGTTGATTATGCTGGTAGCGAAAAAGGATCTGGTATGAGTTCTGGTTATTTTGATTTAGTTTATTATCTTAAAGATGGTAATGATTTTGCCAGCAAAAATGCTGCATTTGTTGCTAAGCAGATAAACGAAACAAAACTTAAGAAAGGCGCTCAAATTCAAATTTTGGGAAGACTTGTTCAAGAACGTTGGCAGCAAGATAATCAAAATCGCTCTAAAGTAGTGATTGTTGCTGAAGCAATTACTTACGCTGGCTCTGCTTACAAGAAAGATGCTAACGCATCTTCTGACAACACTGCTCCAAAAGCGGGTTCGTCAACTTCAGTTCCAGATGAATTCTGAGTTTGATCTTACACAATTAAACGAAATAATTTCAGATGCTTTAGATGATTCTGTTGCCCCAATTGATCGTTATTATGGTCAGTTGGGGTTTATGGAGTCTCAAGTTGTTGAGTCTATATTTAATGCTTTTTCAGACAGAATTGGTCAAACTGATTTAATTAATATAATTAAAGATTCAAGAATACCTGCTCTGTCTGTTGAAAATAATTTTAAGATTACTGATTTACACACAATTATTTATAATTGTAAAAAATGTCAAAATTATTTATCGGTAAATCCGCAACTTCCTAAATGGAACGTTACAAATCCTGACGTAATGTTTGTTATGGATAGTCCTTCACTAAATCAGCAAGCTTCAGCTTTGTTTATTTCAGCTTTGAAAACTGCTGGATTTAGTTCTAATAATGTATCTTTAACTTATTTGATAAGATGTTCAGTTAATTCAAATGTATTGGATCAAAATATAATTGATAACTGTTCTAATTACTTACATCAAGAAATTCAAATTATGAATCCTAAGTTAATAGTACCTGTGGGTAATAATGTTTTAAAAACATTTTTTGGCCCAGATGCTACAATTAAAACATATAAAGGAAAAATATCTTGGCTTGGTTCTTGGCCAATATTTCCTATTTATTCCTTATTGTATATACTAAAAGCAGGGGCTTCTGCTGAAGAAAGTTTTAAAGCAGATATGCTTCAAGCGTACCAATTTTGCTACAGTAAAGGTAGTTAATTATCATGACAGAAGTAACATATCAAGAACAATTATTAAAGTTTAGAGAATTAGTTATTGACGATATTAAAGATTCTTCTAATAAGGAAGTCTCTGACTATCTTCATACAGCGCCAGATCTTTGGCTTTATACATTGAGAACTTTAAGAAGAGAAGTAGAGCTTCAGCTTTCTTGTCAAAATGCAAAATTAAAAATGGATATTTATGCTATTTCTAATTTTGATAATTCTGATCTTTCTTCAGAATACAATAAAGACAGCAATATTGTTGACCTTAAAGTAAAACATCATAAATGGAAAATGTCAGTACTAAAGTTTTTAACAAACATTGAAAATAAAGCTTTGTATGTTAAGATGTTATTATCCAATCAACAAACAATTAATACTTAAGGTAGGTTATGGATCCTTTTATCGCTGCAGCTCTTTTAACAGCTTTTGGTGCTATACTTGTAGCACTAATTGAAGGGCTATTCAGCTTATACGTATTGGAATAAAATGGGTAAAACTGTGATCAGTGTAAATGATTTCGCAAAAATTGAATCAACTTTGTATGAAGAAGATTCATACGGTTTTTTATACGAAATAATTCATTGGACTGATTGGCAGATTTACGATTCTGATATTATTGGTTTAAACGAAGTTAAGGAATTAGCTAATAAATTTATGGCTTTTCATGGCCATACTATATTTCCTCAACAAAATGATTTTCTTAAAACTTTTTGGACAGCTGTTCCTATAGGTGTTTTCAGATATAAAATGTTATCTAATGGTTTACCTTATTTAATTGATTCATATAAAAATCTTCCTGGTTACATTGTTGAAGGAGTTTATTGGATTAATGGTTTTGTTTATATTGTTAGAGACAATGATAATATTATCCAGATAAAGCTCTTTATTACTAAAGAGACAAAGGAAATGCAACTCTATCCTAATGTAAGTCTATAATAGTTTACATTGCGTCGGTAGCTCAATAGGATAGAGCAACAGACTTCTAATCTGTAGGTTGTAGGTTCAATTCCTGCCCGACGCGCTTAATAGATATCCTTGCCAATCATTAAGAAGGATTCCATGTCTCGTGCTATCATTGTGTTACACTTAATGCTTATTTTTATAAAGTTTTTGTTAATGATTTTTGAAAAGAAAGAACCACAGATTTTTGATGAGTATTATGAAGAATTTAACTTTGTTACAGAATTCTGATATGCGGGTGGAGACTCATTCTCCATTAGATAGCTCTTTTATATGTAAAATGTCGTGGTTTGAAGATGGCAACATTTTAATGCTGACTTTTGCTACAGGATCTATTTGGGCATATTACGATATTCCCTACGAAGTATATACGGGATTTTGTAAAGCTAAATCCTATGGTAAATACTTTAATGCAAATATTAGAAATGTATATTTTGCTGAAAGAATTAGTTATGTTGATGCAAACAAAATTGAGGTTTAATGTCAAAAAAAAAGAAGAAGTTTAAAAAACGTAACTTTTATTTTGAAAACCAACCTAAATATAATAAATTTATATCTTCAAACAGTAAAGCTTTAAACTTCTATGCTAATTCTGAAGATATAAAACAAGCAGCTATCAAAGTATTTGGATCTGTTTATTATACCACTGACTCTATTTCTTAAGTTTGTGTTATAATATTTATATGACTACCATTGTAGCTATTCAAGGGGATGGTTTTGCTTTAATTTGTTCTGATTCTCGCATATCCGATGTTGATACCACTGGTTATGTTTCTCAAGTTAGCACTTTAAGAGACGGTACCTCGAAAGTTGCTTCAAATGGAAAATATTTGTTAGGCGCTGCTGGTGATCTTAGGGCCATAAACATTTTACATCATGCTTTTGTCCCTCCACCGCCGCCTGCTGGGATCAAGGGTAAAAAGTTGGATCAATTTTTTACTGTTAAATTCATTCCAGCTTTACGAGAATGTTTTGAAATGCAGGGTTATGCAACTCCAGATAAAGACGAAAAAATGCATATGGCTGAACATGAGTCTTTATTGATTGTTGCTGTATCTGGCAATATTTACATTGTGGACGGAGACTATTCTTGGTTGTCTGATACTTCTGGGGTTTATGCCCTTGGAAGTGGTTCTTCATACGCTTTAGGTGCCCTTACAGCCATGTTGCCAAAGACTCCAACAACAGTTCAATCTGCTAAAAAAATAGCTCTTAAAGCTATGAGTATAGCTGCTCGTTTTGATCCTCACACTGGTTCTCCTTTTAACACCTTTGTTCAGGAGCAAAAATAGTTATTTTTAAGCTATACTCTTACATATAATTGGTATCATAATTTGGAGATTTAAGATGGTTAAAGAAAAATTGCAGTGTCAACTTTGTAATAAAAATTGGTCTCGGATGCGTTCACGTGGAAGAAAACCGCGGTTTTGCGTTTCTTGTATAGAAAATAATTTGCTAAATATTATGCCTGATCAAGAACTTAAAGATACTGTAGACAATACTGTAAATGAAAAATTAAATTCTAAAAATAAGCGTCATTGGATTTGTCCTAGATGTTCTCTTGAATTAATTACATATGTTAATTTAAGCCAATCGCCAGTTTGTAATAATCCATCTTCACACACTTCTACTTCTGTAGAAATGATAGACTATAATCGGAAAGAAGAAAAAGTAATTATATATGCGTAAACAAGCTTTATGAAAATTTCTACTAATATAAATTATGAAGAATTTCTTGTTGTTGTAGACAAATATGAAAAAGCTGTTTCAGATTGGCGTTCTGGACAGGCATATTTTAATATTTTAACTTCGGTAAGACCACAATTGGCAGAGATGATTCGCGGGACCATACATGATCCTTATCACAAGGATTCTGTTTCAGAACAAACCCATCAATATATAAAATCTAAATGGGATAATATTTAATAAACTTTTTTTGTTTGTACAAAAAATAATTACTTTAAAATTTTTTTATTTTAGAACCTTAAATCTGATATTAACAAAAAACTAAAAAAATCCACCAAATAAATCACTGAATATACCGCGAGTTGCTCTTCCTCTAGCTTCTGTAACCGCACTACCAGCTGCTGGATTTACTGTTGCTCCACTACCCATTGGTGAAGCTAGTAGCGGTGGCAAAGGGCTGACATTACCACCTCTCGTTACACCCTTGGCAACATATGAACCAAGACGAGCCGTTTTTCTCCTTTGATAATCTTGAGCATCTGCTGAAGTTCTTTCCAACCTTCTTCGCTCTCTTCTAGTAAGACGACTTGAACTTACAGGGTTTATTCTTTTAGCTTTTGTCACATTTTCCTTAACAGCTGTCATTCCGGTCAACCCAAGATTTGCTGTACTACGTCTGTTAAATCCTCCAATTGCTGCAGCTCCAGCTCCAGCAAGAGCAACAGCAGATAGTCCGTATCCTCCAGCTGCACCCATAATATCGCCCTGCTGTTGATTATAGTATCCGGTATCCTGCAGCACCCAGCCCAATAGCTCCTCCAGCTTTTGCTGCAAAAAACCTTCTATCGGCTTGACCATGAAGTTTTTTTGCAGCTTTGGCATTTCCTCGTGCAGCATTTTCAACGCTTCTTGTTAAATAATGTTTTGTCATAGCTCTTTTACCGAGCCCTAAAGATCCTGCTCCAATTGCAACGCCAGCACCCATTGTAGCCATGCCTGGTGTCGTGTAGCCAGCTGAAGTCGCTTGAAAGCCTGCGTATCCTAGTCCAGTTCCAGCCGCCATTCCAAGAGCTGCTTTAGATCCAATGCCCAAATAACCCATTTAAACTCCTAAAAAATTTGATATTTATATAGTACTTATTTTGATTTAAATTACACACTACAAACATCGATGTGTTATACTTTAACGAAATGACTTTTGAAGAATGGTTAATCATAGGTACTAAAAATGATTGGTGCGGACCACCCATTTGCTATGTCCATGATGGACTTCCAGTCTCCTTGAGTGAAGAAGAGGAAATGTATAATAATGATCCGTGCCTTCATATTATTAGGCTTTATAATGACGGAAATCATCGAGAATTAGTTGAGTCTAATCATTCTCCATCTCAGTGGAGAAAATAGTATTCACTAATATGCGGGCATAAGTTAATGGTAGACTGGCATGTTTCCGACCTGCTCGTGGGAGTTCGATTCTCCCTGCCCGCTCCATTAGCATAACTCGTGATTACTATATTGACATACATTTAATATAGTAGGAGTCATTATGGCCGGTAAAAAACCAGCAAAAATAAATTCTGGTAATAAAGTTAAGCAAAATGAAAGACCGGGGAAAGCTACTCTTTACATAGCTGGATTTAAAGCAGAAAGAAATATATGTCCTAATTGCAATAAGGAAACAAGAAAAGGCATAGTTTATGAACATCAAAATATACTTTATTGCAGTAGAGGTTGCGTAAAATCAATTTAGTAATTTTATTAAGATGATGTACAATAATTAAAAGATAAATTAATCTGAGGTTTAAATATGGCTGACGAAATTCGTGGCAAAGAGTTCGTAGATTTAATTCAAAAAATTGACTCTTCTACCGGAAAAAGTATTGGCGAAACGATTTTAGATATAGCATCGGGTCAAACCAAAATAAGAGAAGGATTTACTTCTCATTTAGGCAGTGCAAGTAGAGATATTTCAGAAACCTTAGCCAGAGGCAGAGGTTATTTAAATCCCATAAGGCAGACTTCTGATCAAGAAATAGACAGAATGATGGCCAAAGGAACAGGCCTTGAGATTCTTCGTGGAGCCGACAGAAAATCGTTAGAAAATTTGACTAACGAAAATTCTTTGAACACTCCGACATCAGCATATAATGAAGGTGGTGGTGGTCTATATTTTTCGGTCGAAGCGGCTTCTGACCAACAAATAAAAAATATCGGCATAAGTAACGCAAACCATAGTGGCCAGTACACTGCTAGTCATTACGCAAAAATGGGCACAAAAGAAGGTCAAAGCACTGGGATAATGCGAGCTATTATCCCCTCTAGCGCAAAAATAGCAAACAGTTTCAGCGATGAATATAGAAAAGACGTTGGAACGCGTTTTGAAAGAATAATATCTGATTTAGACGAGATGGAAAAAGCTGGCTTAAATGTTTCTCAGGCTCGCAACGTTCTTTTAGCGATAAAAAGCAAAGATCAAGAATATGCTTCGGCCGACGTTCTTTCTGGTTATGACGCAGTTGCCTTAGAGTCTAATGAAGTTAGGTTAATAAACAGACCTGCTGCGCTGTCTTCCGGTGTAAAATCAACAGAACAAATTACACAACTTTATCCAGAGACTGCTAGAACAACAAGAGCGCGTGGTAGCGGAATAATGAAACATTATACGGAATCAATGCAAGAACGTCATCAAATGGCCGTTGCGCGAAACCAGAGTCAAAAGTTAAGCTTAGACGGAACTAGTCCTCCAACTGATTCAAGGCCATTTATTAACATTGGAAGTGGAGCAATAGCGGCACGGCGCAGATCCAGACTTAATCGCTAATATAAACAGTGAAGTGTCCTCATTGGACAAAGGCTCAATAAAAATTAGTGCACCCGGCGCAGACGGTAAAGTAAGAACTTTTACTTTGGGTGAACTTATGGAAACAGCTCCAGCAATTACAGACGATTTTAGTGATTATCCCGATGATATAGCTCGACAATTCAAAACCCTAACAGATGATGGTAGAGAACGTATGGCTGCTGGAGCATTATCCTTAAAGCCTCGGAGTACATATGGATAACCCCCAAGAGTTTATCGATAAGGCGAGATCTACTGGGGCCATACCCGCTTCAATGCCAGATCCAACTAACGCTACATTAATTACACCTCCAATGCTAGGTGAAGACTCGCACCTGCGGAAGATTTGGCTTGAAACAAGAAGAATATTTGCCCACTGCTACTGGAAAAGTTATGAAAACTATTTTTCACGAGATGGGCCATAGCGCAAGCAGAATAGCGAACCCCGACAGAGAAAAAAGGGAACAACTAGAAAACGGAAAACTTCGAAAACTATACGAAAGAGCCGAAAAAGCAAAAGAAACTGGCGATACTGCAGGACTACAAGAATTAAAAAAAGAAATAGACAAACAACACATACAAATAACACAACTTAATGCAGCTGAAGAGGCAGTTGCAGAGTCGGCGGCTCACCAAGGGATGGCTCAAACAGATATTGGCAAAAAACAAATAGAGCGTTTGAAAACATTTTCAGCTGCTGGTTTAGATCCAACATCAAGCGAAGTAAGATCTGTTAGTTTTACTGCAACCGGGTATTATCATACAAGATCTGATACCGAAAATTATAAAAACCCATTTGCACCCTATTTAAGGGATCTTGGTCCTGAAGGAAGATACACAACTCTTTTTGGCGCAGACGCAGCAGAAAAGACGAAAGCAATAGCAAATGCCACTGGTGCTGGTGTCATAATGCGGAGCAACTGATTTTGGTGAATATACAGAAGGTTATGCTGAAATTATCGAAGCCACAAAAAGAGCAAACATAAAAAGTCTTGAGTTAGAACACGGAAAAGACGTCGCTAATCACTATAGTATGGGTTTGGAAGAAGGAATGCGCTTGAGTGGCAAAACTCCTGCTGCAACTATACCAGTTTCAGAAGAAAAGCCAAAAGCAGTTATAGAAACTACCAAAAATGGTAGACCAACAATAAAAGTTGAAACTCCTAAAGCAAAAGTTCAAACTACTGAAACAAAAGAAAAAACTTTTTCAAAAGTTGAAGAATTAAAAGTTGAAGAAAAACCAGAAAGTACTTTAAAAGTTGGTGCTCCTATTAAAACAATTGGAAGTACATCAAAAGAAATTATTGAAGACGCAGCTGAAGCTATTGTGTCTGGTGAAGATGTGGGTATAAAAATAGAAGAAAAAGCAAAGAAAAAAATTGAAGAAAAAGAAGAAAAAGCAAAAGAAAAACTTTTAGAAGCGGTTGTAGAGGGCGAAAAACAAAATGCAAGAATGGCAAGTGCTGCCGGTAAAGCTCCAGTAGATTCACCTTTTAAAAGAAAATTAATTGAAGGAATAACTAATGTCACAGGTAAAGCGCCGGGACGAACAACATCGGATCTTTTAGATGCCGTAGAAGGGCTTTCAAGAGGTGTTTTAACTGCTAGTAAAAGTGGTAAAAACCTAAGGCTTGCAGGGACTGCAGCTTTATTATCTGTTTCTGGCTTTGCTTTAGGTAAAAAAATTGACTCGGATAAGGCTAATCTAAATCAAAAAATGGATTCAGATAAAGAATCTGAACTTAGAAAAAGTCTAATGTCTGACGGTTAATTTTGCAAAAAAGTTAAAAATGTAGTACTATTACTATTTAATCTTAAACAAATTGGAGAAAACATGTCTGTCTATTGGTTAGCAGAATTCTTAGAAAATATTGAAAAAGAAGATATGCTTAAAACTGTTGCTCCAGCCGAAAGAGAATTTGCTGATGCCTTGTTGGCAATTGTTAAAAAATACGGTAAGCTTTCAGATAATGACGGTAACGGGATTTGGGTTGGGTATGTACCTGAGTCAGAAAACGATAATTATGAAATTGGAGTACGTTGCGAAAATTGTATCCTTCATGAGTCAAAATCAGTTTGTAAAATTATTAAGCAGAAGATTCAACCCGGAGGATATTGCAGACTAGCAGCCATACCTGACGGAGTTGTAGGGTCATCTAAAGATGACGAAGATTCAGATGAAGAATAAGCTTTTTTATGGAAGAAAAAGATGACAATTTAGTTTCTCTTGACGAAGACGATCTTAAAATTTTGTCAAAACGTAATCAAAAAAGATTTAATAAATTACTGCCTCAAATAGAACAAAAAATTTTAAACCTTAAAAATGAAAACCAAATTTTGTTGCAAGAAGCAGCTGCGTTTAAAACTGCAGAAGTAATTGAAAATAAAATACTTGTATCTGAGTATGACAGGGCTCATAAGGACTATCTTCAAGCTCAAATAGAAAGCGAAGAAACACAAAAACAGCTTGCACCCTATGCTTCAGCAAGTTCTAATTATTCATCGGAAATAATATGGTTTTCAGTAGTTATTGGTTTGGTTTTTGATTTTCTTTTATGGAAAGATATTTTTGCTGGAAAATTTGGAAGCGATGCTTGGGCGGAAAGAGCGGAAAGAGCTTCAGCTATTATATTGTCTTTTTCTTACGCTTTTATTTGCGCCCAACTAGGAGCCTCGTATGCTATTAAGGTTTTTTCAAAAAAAAGATCTAAATCTACAAATGAAAAAGAAATTGAAATCCACAACAAATACACCACTAAAAGTAGTTTAGGAATTAACGTATTTTTATTTTTGCTTTTAACCATATTATCAACTGCAGCAAGATTTAGTCAGGAATCTTTAAATCTTTCTGATAAGTTTATTCTTTCTTTGGCCGCAACAAGTATTGGTTTGGTAATTTCTGCTATTGGCTACTGGTATACTGATATATATGAACATTATATAAAGGTAGTTAAAAATAAAGAATTAAAAGCTAAGAAAAATTTTTATAGATTACAAAAAATAAACAAGGATAAAAATAATGCAAATTAATTTTAAAAAAATTATAGTTAGATTTTGTGTTGCCGTAACCATGTCAGCAATATTAGCTTATATATTTTGGCCACAATCAAAAAATATTGAAATAACGGTTGAATCGAGTACAACTAGTACTTTAGCAATTATAGCTGACCCACCATGTTTAGTTCTGTACGAAAAAGACAAATATATTACCGTGTTTGAAGAAACACCTTGTATGTTTACTTATATTGAAAAATATAAAGCTGGCTACTATAGCGGCCTTAATGTAGTTTGCAGATCATCTAGCGATGGGCAAAACATAAACAGAAATGATTTGTCGGAACAAAGAATGAAATCTGTTCAATTCGCTTTACTAGATCAAGGAATACCCTATGAAAATATCAAAGCTAAATCCCTTGCAGACAATTCTCCATACCCAGGCGTAGATCCACAAAGTGAAGACGGTAAAATGGTAAACAGATCTTGTGAAATTACAGGAATTATTGGGTGATGAAAGTATGGATCGATCAAGACTTATGCACTGGCGATGGTCTTTGCGCAGAAATAGCTCCCGATGTATTCATCATGCTGGAGGATGGATTGGCGTACGTGCAGGAGAATGGGAAAGTATTTTCGAAAATGCGAGGCAACCCAGAAGGAGCCGCAGGTTTGGCTTCTTTCGAAGAAAATAGGCTTCAAGACGTAATTGAAGCAGCAGAAGAGTGTCCTGGCGAATGCATTTTTATTGAAGTAAATTAATTTAAAATGAAGTTAAACATGAATAATTTTGGTTTTTGTTAAAAAAAACGTTTATTACGTATTACTATAGTTAAAATATGAAAAAAGATTTACTGATTAATGTCCTTCTTAGAATTCTTGCTACTTTTGCAGCATCTGGTCTTGGCGTTATCGGCGCAGGAACAATTGCTGGTGTTCCAATACTCAAGGCCGTTTTTATGGCTGGAATTGCAGGGGTTGCAGTAGTCGTTGAAGGT
>SXGQ01767859.1_pt1 | contig 26114 bp, 27 predicted proteins | sample 3178371 | NCBI WGS metagenome assembly SXGQ01 (sample SAMN11356859, study PRJNA531348) | freshwater metagenome | isolation source: freshwater sample F1-20 | place: China: Fuxian Lake, Yuxi | collected 2017-12-25 | reverse complement strand
TTTCATGAAGATACATAGTGACTATCCGGTCATCGGAAAGAAGGGGGACATCTCCGTGAATTTGATGAACAAAATGTTCACCCCCAAAACACTGGCATCTCCTATTGCGAAGGGTAGGGCGGGTGGGTATCCGGTAGACGCCGCAAGACAAATTCTCGGAAAGGTGTTCAACATCGGTGAAACTGGTCTATTGCGCAAATGGGAAACTGTGTGCCCAAATCATTTCCGTAACCACACTATGATATATTCCGATGGCCCTGTTGTACCAGATAAAATAACGCCGGATATGCACCCTCTCGTAATCAGCACAAAAGATAAAAAAACCAGGTTCCATCTATCTCACGTCGTGTATATAATGGAACGTAAGAGTGGCAATCACGCAGTTGTAGGTTATGTGTGTGGAGGAAAAGAGTATGTATATGATTCCAACAATCCTCGACGCCTAGAAATAGAATGGTCAGATCCGGAAAATAGAGAAAAGCTCCTGGAGTATTCAGACGCCATAAAATTCAAATACGTGGCATATTGCTTATACGTAAGAGAATAATATCTTGTATCGACAAACCGACTTTTTATGAATGTATATACTTTTCATACACCCGCTCACTGGATTTATGAAAAGCATATCAACAATGTAATCAACTTAATAAAATTCCTATGAGTAGACTAAGTAATCTCTAATGGCTTTTCGTGCGGATATTGTCAAGATGGTGGAGGACCTTGTCACCAAGATTGAAGAACATCACTTCAAAGTCAATTCATCTATGAAACAAGATTTCGTCACGTTTGTCAACTCGTTCTTCAAATTTCACCTGGACCAGCCAGACATCAATTTCAATTTGAATGCGAACATGTTGTACGCAGACACAGACGGTGTTAAGGTTATCATCGCAACCGATAGCACGATGGCGTTTGCCGTTCCGGGTTGCACGATCCCAATGCGCGATCAAATTGAAGCATTCATCGTCGTTGACGAAGTTGTTGCATATGATTCTTATAAGATGCGGCGTTTCAGGAAAGCTATTCAAGACCCACCAGCTCCAGCACAAATTTCAGCGGTACCAGCACCAGTACAGATTGCGGCGACACCAGAAGCTCCCCACAATGTGTTTACAACCCCCGCGCCAGCACCACCGTCTATTTTTAATGTCCCACCCCCTGCGCCAGCAACGACAACTTTTAATGTCCCGACCCCAACGGCTTCTGCACCAGCAACTACGACTTTTTCTACACCGCCTGCTACAACTCCCGCGCCTTCTTCTTTTAACTTTTCCACACCCCCTGCTAAACCCCCAACTTCCGTACTAAGCTTCCCCACGCCCACGCCCGCTGCTACAACTCCCGCGCCTTCCTCTTTCAACTTTTCTACAGCTCCGACGACGACTTCTGCGTTTCACCTGTCAACAATTCCCGCTACTAAAACGTTCGGTTCTCCGACAAATCTATTCAGCACCCGTTAATTTTTAATACACGGTTTGTTTCGGAAGTTTATTAGCATATCTTCCGAGATGATGTTCTACGGCCAAAGTACAATGCCATGTCGTGGACGAATGCGTCTATGACCTTTTCAGTAACGTGATCTAGGCAAATAACATGTGACCTACCCCCAACTGTGGCCAACGACCACTTCCGGATTATTTTGTCAGATGGTTTATTGAATGTAACTATCGGAACCCTGTCATTAGAACAAGGCATACTCTCCGGCACGGCTTCTTTGAGGCGCATCTTGAGATAATCAGTCAGATACAGACATCTTTCAACATCATCCCCAAGGTCTACGGTATCAAAAAAGTGGTTCAGGAAAATCGACGTGTGGCCATTGCGGCTTCCGGAAATAGTAACGTCGCGTTGATTGATAACTTCTTCGAAATTCTCGATATGAGAAACATGATCCGTTACGCTAATGAACACGCCTCCGGGGAAAGGAACGCCAGGCCATTTGTGGGAACTTACCGAAATGGAATCCATGTATTTGTACCCGTCATACCCTGGGAACAGCTGTGGCATCACGAAACCAAAGAAAGCGGCGTCAGCATGAATGTACACACCATCACCTAATATCTCACGAATGCTTTTCACGTCGTCGATTCCTCCCAAAAACGTAGATCCAATGTTGGCGAGGATGATTATTGGCCTGGAATAATCTACGGCGTGTGTGAGTTCTTCTAAATCTATAGCACCCGTTTCGTCGCTCGGAATCACGACCGTTTGTAGTTGAAGAATCTTTGCCATTTTTTTAATGGAATAGTGAATCTGGTCCGAGAAGTACAACACTGCGCCCGGATATTGTTCACGCGCCATCCACAATCCCTGTAGATTTCCCTCTGACCCTCCGCCAGTCGTATACCCCCAACACTTTTTCTTATCAACTTTCCACATATCGCACACACGATCGATCAATATACGTTCATCGTCGTGTCTCTCACGTTCATAAGTTCCCTTTTCTGTGTAAGCATCTCCAGCGTTGTTGTACGACTCTCTCATGGTAGGAATAACTTTGTCATAATCTCTCCCGAGTGCCACGGGGTATCCTATCTGGGAGCGCAGTGCGGTTCTGTGTACGAATGTGTTCACGTGTTTCATCATTTGATTACATATATACTTATATTTAAGTTATTCTGAGAATTGATTCCAGGGCAAACATACATATCATGAGGGTCTCGTGGTTTTTATCGTAAGTTTTAGAAAAGTCATAATTCGCTTCTGTCTTTTTCCTGATAATGTCTACAATCGCGATGTTGCCATCCCGGTCTAGTTCATGATTGACGTTCAGCTTGAGATGTATTTTGCCTTCGTCCGAGAAAACAATAGTCGTGGACACCTGCGGAGTATTTTTAATGACATTCGCCCCCGCATACACGACGGCGTCCAAAAGTTCTTCTACAAGTTCCTTTTTGAAGTCCATGTTGGCATTCTTATCGTGCAAAAGGCCATTACCATACCTCTCCCAACCAATTACCATGCGCTTCTCGATGAGATCAAGAGTATCCGCCATTTGTGATTTATGACGAAAGTGTGTATATTTATATTTACAAGTGTCAATATGGCATATGCTTTATATCGTCGCTTATACTAATTTAACAACCCATGGTGATTGTAAACCAATCACTTCAAAATGTCCCACGACTGGTCCGATATCATGTCCGAAGATATTGATTACTACTATCCCGACTACACAGAGCCTCATACTCTCATCGTGACCGATGTTCAAGAAGTAGCGGTCCGGAGTTACATCTACAGGAAGATCGGCGAAGTCGGCACGTTCGTTCTACACTTTGATGACCTGAAATACTCATTCCCTACGAGCATGGTCAATGGGTGTGGTTGTATCACTTTCAGGGATGCGCTCATCCGGTATGAGGTCACCCCAGAAGGAACCTCCCTTCACTCAGAAGAGAAGGATAAACTGATAGCATTCGTCCTGGCTTCTCTGGATGATCACCTGTGATAATAACTTATGATGCATCGTTTTTACACATCAATGACTCTTTCAACATCAGAGATCATACTGATGACTACAGTAGCCACACTTGGCATCGCATTTGTTGTAACCTCTAAATTTACACCGGAAGAACAAGAACCCGTCCCAATCACCCCACTGCCACATCCTCACCCAAAGAATACAATCGTAATCGAAGAAATCGATTAAAGAACCATCATAACATATTTCACGAAGATAACAATCGCATGGGCAAGATCGTGAATACTTTTATCGTGAATGTTGTCCACGGCATTGGAGAGCATGTCGCTGCTTATGAGATTTCCAGCCGCCATAGAGGGGATAGTTTTAAGGACTTTTCGGGGGTGTGTGAGCAGCCCGCATTTCTTTTTCTGGATAAACTTTTGGTTTGATACGACATAATTAAACAAAGGGGGGATAGTTTGTACAAGTGGCTGAGGGACAAACGGCGACGCAAGAAGAATAGCTTGGTCCTCCATGATCCGGAATGTTGCACGTTGTAGGCAGACTTTCATTTTTATACTGTATTCGCAATATAAAAATGACGATATAAAATCCAAACAATTTTTACTACTTATACACCGGGCATGGCACTGGGTCAAACAACAATTACAAAAAGTAGTCGCCACCTGGCTTGGGTTTGTGGTCAGTCAGTTTTGGAAATGACGTGTTGATAGTGTAGAAACCAGGTACTTCGCTGGCCATAGACGTGAACCCCTCCTTTTTGAAGAAGTGGTCAAAGCTGAAGGGGTTGCATTTAGAGCACTTGCCGTTCACGCACACGCACGACTTTTTCATGCTAAATGCCACGAACAGGATGATCATCAGTACGACGAGGGAAATGGGCAATGCCAGCTTATTCATATTTATTAACTTAATATACGTAAATGTTTTTTTTGTAAAATGAATATTCTGAAAGCGATCAAGGAAAATGATATTCACAGTTTCGAAGAACTTCTGGTCACATACGTCCCATACCACGGGTTCAATATTTTGCACGAAACTATCTGCAGAGAAAGATTGCATATGGCGAAGCTGATCGTGAAAAATCACCCAATCTTGACAGTCGGACAAGATTTTCCAACAGGGCGCACACCTCTCATGTATGCGATAATAAACGGTGATATGGATTATATCAGATTGTTCGACGGGCACGAAGAGGCGTATCTAACATCCGACTTCGAGGGAAATACGCCACTCCACCTTGCGGTATCACGACTCGATATAGAACAAATAACGCATATACTAAAACAGCACCCCCCTGCGTTACACACCGTAAATATCAGCGGCGAAACCCCCTTACACATAGCATCTAATCACGGAGTAGATGTGGAAATAGTACATTTTTTGTACGAACAAGACCCGGAACACAACATCCCCGACTATTATGGAAATTATCCCATACACTCATACGGGAATAACGCCACCGCCATGCGTTTTTTGGATTATTACCCAGAACACGGTACTCTTGTCTTTCTCGCAAACGCGGATAAAAGCACGCTTCTAAAGAGAAACCACAAAGGGAATATCCCAATCCACGAACTATCATTGCTGTTCTGTGTGAAGACGAGCAAGCTATTCCACGAAATATGTCACGTGATAGACATATGCCCTGAATCTCTGCTTGTCAGGAATAACATTGGCGAACTCCCCATACACATCGCGGGATTCCACAACGACGTTGATATCACATGCAAAATGATCGAGATGTCCCCCTACTTGATTTACGAAACTACAGCCGCTGGGAAAAACATCTTGGATATGTTTGAAAAAACGTACGATACGCATAAATTGGCATTAATATCGTGCATACTCGGAACGGAAGTAGAATTGCGGGATTCCTTCTGGAAATTTGCCCCCCATCCTCTGGTTGGCGTGGAAGATATTTTAATGTCTCTTAAACCCGACGTGAGGACTAAGTTGTTCCATTACCTCACCAGAAAAGCCAAGAAGAAGATCCAGAACATGTATCTGGCAGTCGGCATATACGCAAGATCTCGGAATATGTGTTTGGAACAGGAAATCATGGACAAAATAGTCCTGAAAAGTATCTCTAAATATGTGTGAGTCTGTGTGATCATTTTTACACAAATATGTAAAAGACAATCTATACCAGGAAAAGTGCGAACATCCAAATAAGCGACAAACCATTCACACTTATCGTCAGCCACATATCATATGAATATGCAAAGTGAGGGACGAATACGTTCAAACTAGATGTGGTGAAGATACTTTCTCTGAAAATAATACACAAAGCGGTAATACTGCCAACGAGGGCGCAAATAACAGCCATGTGGCCAAAATAATTCCAAATACTAAGCGCCTTGAACTTCTGGTCAGCAAAGTGCCTAAAAACAATGTAAATATATACCACAACGATCGTGCCATAAAGGCAGACCAGCATGATTGGGAGGTCATCACCCAGAGCGAGTTTGATAGCAATAAAGCATCCATAGTAGGCAGGGATCAGCAGCATATACCACATAGAGAAAACGCCAAGAGGGGACGTATCAGAGTCCCCTTTGCGGGTAACAGAGAAGCTGGGGACAACATTGAAAATCATCTCAAAGATACCCGCCAGAATACCGATAGTGTTCCAGAGAGGCCGCAGGATCCGGTAGGCCACAAGATCAAAGGAGAAGAAAGGGGTTCTCACTGGCCTGAGCCAATCTGCCTTCCTCGCCATGGCCTCATACCCCCAGTTGGCAAACAGCAGTGGGGTGGCGTGGATGACAAGGTTCGTGAAAGACAAAGTGCACTTGTCAGTGGTTGAGCACCACTTGTTCATGAACACAAGAGGAGCAATGAACACCCACATGTACAGAGAGAATGCCAGCTGAATGGTGTACCAGGTGCGAACCATGAAGAACCGAATAATACCCCCGACAGGCATGCAGCTATCCTTGGGAATAAGTACGTGCCTCCACCGGAAGAAAGAAATAACTGCGGACTTTGCCCACTGCAGCTCCTGCTTCTGCGCATCCTCGAGACACAGAGGCCCCTCGCCATAAGCAATCGCATTTCCAGCATACACACCCTTCTTACCGCGAGAGTTCATCATGATCGTGGTGTTCATGTCCTCGTCCAACTCGGGACCAATCCCGCCGATTTCCTTGAGCGCGGATGTCCTCACGGCATAGTGAGAGCCAGTCATCATGGGCATGTAGTTGTGAGAGTAACTCATCTGGGAAGGGCCGTAGTACCATGCCTCCTGCGTCTGGCGGGCATTCGAAACCCAGCTTCCGGTCTTGTTGATGTTGGGCATCGCCACGTAGTTGACAGCCGGGTCCATGAAGGCGGGGAGAGAATTCTTGAGGTAGCTCGGGGTAGGTGCATGGTCACTGTCAAATTGGAATACGACGTCATACTGGTCATATCCCCACTTGTCATAGAAATACATCAGGTTTCCCTCCTTGCACCTGCGGCGACGGGGCCAGTCGACATTGTCGTATTCTGCAACACCCTTCCTGCTAGAAATACGGACACCTTGGTTGAGGCACCAAGCAATGGTATCATCAGAGGGGTTCTCATCGGCGAGCCAAACGTCATATGGGTATCCACCAATGTCCTGTGCAATCATCGCCTTCAGAGTATTCTCAACCACGCTCCATGGCTCGGAAGGGGCCTTGGTGACGATCATTGCGACGCGAAGGCCGTTGATCTTGACACTCGTATCAACAACTGCAAGGTTGTGAGCGATAGTGAGCTGCCAGATGTGAAACACAACATCTGTAAGGAGGAAAGTGGTAAAAAAGATGAGCCACACCATCTGGGATGGGTCAGCTTGCATGAAGGCAAGGCCGATGTATTGCAACAGGAAGCCGTAAAACACAATATTCATCAGAGCGTGCACGGCAGTTGCAATGATATGCCGTGTCGTCATGATTTTCTTCATCACTGAAGGGTTCCCAGGTTCGGGGACAATGACGATGTCCGCTGGGGCGGGGGTGTGGACCTCGAGAGCAGTTGCCATGGTGGTTGTTTGTTCGTAGCTTTTAAGTTATGGTACTCATTTCAGGAATGGCGCTGAATATATAGACTGGGTAGTACCCGGGTCAAATGACATTGTCAAACGATATTGTCAATTTACCAATTAAGAATATTCCCTAAGATACTCATAGCTTTACGCACTTTCCACGTGGTCCGCATCGCTTCCCAATCTTAGCACAATCGATCCTGCACGCCCCGCCACTGGGCATTGAAGCCGCGGGAGACTTGTAACTACATTGTTTCGTGATAGGATTGTATGTCATCCCCCTCTGGCGACAAGCCATTTTCTGCCTTTCAATGTCTGCAAACAATTTTTGAGTATTTGCCTTTTTACCGTATCCATACACAGCAGCTCTGTTTGCGTCGGTGAATTTACGAGACGATGGTGTGAAGAAAGCGCGGGGAGGAGACTTCTTCTGGGGAGGTGTTCTGGGAGACAAAGGCGACGAGCGGCTTGGAGACTGTCTCGGGGACCCACCTTGCTTCTTGGCTGACTCTGCACGCCTTGCTGACTCTGCACGCCTTGCCGACTCTTGTTTCTTCTTTGCGGACTCCGCACGTCTCATTTCTTCTTGCTTCTTCTTTGCGGACTCCGCACGTCTCATTTCTTCTTGCTTCTTCTTTGCGGACTCTGCACGTCTCATTTCGTCCTGTTTCTTCTTTGCGGACTCTGCGCGTCTCATTTCTTCTTGCTTCTTCTTTGCGGACTCTGCACGTCTCATTTCGTCCTGTTTCTTCTTTGCGGACTCTGCACGTCTCATTTCTTCTTGCTTCTTCTTTGCGGACTCTGCACGTCTCATTTCTTCTTGCTTCTTCTTTGCGGACTCTGCACGTCTTGCGGATTCACTTACTGAGGTTTGTTTAGGGGCAGAACCACGGGGTGCTGTCGTTGAAGATTTGTATGTTTGGGCAAAGGAGGCGCGTAGGGTTGGAGATTGGCGGAATGACTGAGGCCGGGACTGAGGCCGGGACTGAGCCGCACCTATTGGGATTCCCCACGCAGCAGACCTTGCCGCTGGTATCCGACTTCTCAAGTTCTTTGGCACTTGATTCCACAATGTCCGTAATATTTTGTAGTCCGGGTTGTACCATGGGAATCCTTTAGATTTCATCACACCGTTTGTGTAATTTACCAAACGACGCTTTCCATCTACCGGTTTTTGAGTCCAGATATCTCCGAGCGAATCCATGTCCCCCCTGGCTATCTTATTGTATATTCTACGTCCGAGAACCGCTACAAAAGGCGGTGGGAGTTTTAATGCGAACCCAAAATCAATGATTTTAACAGCCATCGAGTTTGTGTCCAGCATAATATTCGCCCGATGGAGATCGCCGTGAATGTACCCGGTCAGCCACATCGCACATATCGCTCGTTCGATCTCAATGAACAGGGCCACGGGGATGCTTTTACCTCTCACGAATTTATCCAGATCTGTGTTACCAGCAGGATCCATAACTGTCAGCGACCTGAGATTTCTCGGTTTCCCAATGATACACGACATGTAAAACTTTGGGACGTATTTAGAGATACACAGCGGCTTCGTGCCTACTTGTAGACATTGTGCAGTGTACAGACGTTTGTGAACTAAATTTTCGCGCACATTTTCTTTGTAGAATTCTGAATCCGCCATGTTTGATTTTTGCTTCGTGATTTTTATTACGACGAGGGCTGGTACATGGGGAAATTGTGTGATAATTTTTCCACCACCATACTGAAAAAGAGATGCCAATTCCCAGTAAATTTCATTGGTCATTCTTACGAGATATACGGTTCCATATGCTCCCGCTCCCAATTTCTTCGCCCCGTATTTTTCCGGATAGAAGATATTTTGCCTCGTCGCTCGCTGTTTGGCAAGCAATAGAGCTTCTTGTATTGGAAGGTTCTGGAGCTGCTCTATTGACGATCGAATTTTATGCGACTCGTCGCTCCCCGGGGGTTCTGGTGATAATTTATAAGATGCCATTTATAGTAATATAATATATTATTTGATATACGAGTAGAAATATCAAAAAATTTTATTGACTTATAGTATAAATTATATGTCTAATGTCTCAGCGCCAGACATGTCCGAAGAAGACATCTCGCTAAAGCAAATTGGGACTGGAAAGTACTCCGACATTTTTGCAGTGCATAGGGGAGGCCAATCGTTTGCCATGAAGATTTCGTATTATACGGAAGAAACGATCGACAAATTCATAAAAAAGAAAAGGTACGGAGATCTAGAAGGTGCAAAACGCGAGAAAGAACAAGACTCGATATTAGTATCCGAGAAGTTTTCTAAGGTAACGACCGTGCTCTTGGATAAAAAGATAACGCCACATTTCGTTCGGGTTTTTGAAGAACAAGATGTGAAGAATCTTGCAGCTAAAATTCCAGGGTTGGAAAAGAGACTTAAATCTCTCACTACGTACCAGAGGGTGTATAATCACGTTGCGTTCATGGACCTTTTTGACACGGACCTCACGCACTTGCTAACACGTAAAGTACTCGATGAGAATGAAATCAAGATTGTTATTTTTCAGATTCTCTATACTATAGCCGCAACGCAACACGCGCTTCCGGGGTTTAGACACAATGATCTGTCGACTAATAATGTGTTAATTCGTAAAAACATGGAAAAGACGGTTACTAGATACGACGTAGATGGCGTGGTTTTCTATACACCGACTAGATATTCGGTCGCGGTAACTGATTATGATTTTGTACACGTTCCTTCGATTAAAATCCTAAATAACCGCCGTGTGCTATCTGGTAATTATAAAGTCAGCGATGAGAACAGCGTGTCTTACGATGCCCATTTGTTTATCAAATCAGTCTTCAAATGTTTTACAAAGGCGTATGAGAAAACTCCGGACACGGAAACCCATAGATTTTTAAACAGTCTCGAAACGTTCACAGACGATCGTCACCCGCACGAAATTCCATCGCTAGACCCTCGGAAAATATTGAAGCACAGGTATTTCGATTCTCTAAAAGCAGCGCCTCATGAAAAAGTTACAGAAAGATATGGATTTTAATTATTCTAAATCATTGGATATTATGTTGTAAATACATACGACATAATAACTAACAGTTTCAAGCAGTAAAATGTTTATTTCTTGGACTCCTCAATCACCTTGGCAAGGCGGAACAGCACCTTGTTCTGCTTGTCCAGGATCTCGTTCTGCTTGTCCAGAGCCTCGGTGTGCTTGTCCAGAGTCTCTGCCATCTTGGCATAAATGTCAGCAACGGTCTGGCCATCGGAAGACACGAATAGACCGCCTAGGGCGTCTACGATGCGCTCGATGTCGCTGTTGTCACCGTCGACGTTGATGAACTGCTCGTCGTCCTCATCGAATTCAAACTCGCTGCCGGATTCGGTCTCGGTCTCAATGTCTTCGCTCTTCTCGGGGATGATCTCAATGATGTCTTCAACAATGGGCTCCATCGTGCTTGTTGCTTATGCTTACACCATATATTATTTACTGGTTTTTAACGAACTACCAATCAGAGTCGTCAAAATCTATCGGAATCCCAGAGTACACCCTTGTGGGTTTGAGATTTATCTTTGGTTCTTTGATGGCGCTAATGTAAAATACATCACCGTCTTCCAGGTCGCTGTCAATATTCGACACATCGGAACTATCGTCGTCAAAATTTGCCTCAGAAGAAGTGTCATCATCGGGCACCTCCGACGATGCATCACCGTCGTTATCCACCGTATCAGCTTCCTTCATGAGTTCGTGCCATTCTTTGTCTTGCTTCGTAAAGATGTCGTCTTCGGTCTCAAACTTTCCGTCGTCGCCCAAATCTACAGCAGATGTCAACTCGTCCACGTCTTCGTCATCCCACGGGACAGGAGGAGCAGGAGCATTTGGAGTTTTCATGGGAGTGAATTTTGCAAACTCTCCATTTTTACTCGCCGAAGACACCCCCCTGGGAGCCTTGGGAGCCTTGGGAGCCTTAGGAGGCTTGGGGGCCTTTGTTTTCTTTGAAACAGCCGCCTCGACTTTATTTTTCAAAACTTCACTTCCATCCTTAGTCCTGATCCTTAGGAGTGCTTCCATATTACAATGATTTGTTAATCGTAAGCATCGCAAATATTATTATTGTTAAGTTTTTAACGCAATTAGAAAACCATATTTCCACACACACTGCCATCATTGTCAAATGCACAAATTAGATTGTCCAGGGTAGTTTTGCAAATGTTGTCGAGAGCTTCTCCCGTGAGAAACGCGACGTGGGGGGAAATAATCGTGTTGGGCAGACTCGCCAGACGTGCCATGTTACGATCCCACTGAAGAATGCGGTCGTCCATAGACAAATCAGACCTGTTCGTGAAAAATAGACCAGACTCGTTTTCATACACATCCAGCGCAGCGCCCGCAATGTTCCCGTTCTCCAATGCTTCGATCAGGTCGTCAGTGTTGATAAGACCACCGCGTGCAGTGTTAAGGATAATCACATTCTTCTTCATGGTACGGAGAGACATCCTGTCGATGACGTGCCGAGTGTCTTCCGTCAGAGGACAATGCAGGCTGATAACATCTGACTCTTGCAGTACCTGAGCCAGTTTCTTGTACTCCACTCCCATATTTTTGACAGCTTCGTTCTCGTAAATGTCAAAGGCGATTATCTTACCGCCCATCGGCTTCACGAGCTTAATAAATTCCTGGGCAATCTTTCCAGTGCCGACGATCCCAATAGTCTTGCCGGTGACTTCGCTCCCGACGAGACCCTCGAGGGAATAGTTTCCGGTCTTAACACGGGGGAGCACCAGTTGAAGATTACGATGGAGTGCCATCATATGAGTAAGGGCGAGCTCTGCCACCGAGCGAGGAGAATACGCGGGAACCCGGAACACCGAGAAACCCAGCTTCTTGGCGTGTTCGATGTCCAGACGATCAAAACCGGCGCATCGAAGAGTGACAATCTTGACATCGTTTTCGTGAAGAATGTCAAGAACTGGTGCAGAGAGGTCGTCGTTCACGAACACGTTGATCGCCTTGCAACCAGCGGTGAGATGCGCACTCTCGACCGTCAGAGGAACGTCGTAATGCAGTGGTGTGCATACGCTCTCGATCGGCTTCAGGAATTTCTTCACGTAGCGTCCGGATGAGAATACGGCGACGGATGGCTTGGTAACGGGGAAAGACAGAGAGTTCATTGTGATAGTTTGTTGATTTTAATGGTGTCTTCGTTCTTTTATAGGATTCAGTGACGATATACAGTGTCGTTTGACCAGGGGGTAGGGGTCTATAAATACAGAAAACGGCCGTGTGTATCACAAAATAAATTACAATGGCATACACCCTACTCCAAAAGTTCGGAACAGAGGCGTGTTCTTCGTTCCTCGCTATTCTTTTCGGCCTGAGCGTTGTCGCAAATGATCATCTCCTGAAAACAAAGGGGGGTAACTCGGTAGGCTTTGGCTTCATCGCATTTGGCTTCGGCATGAGCTTTGCGATTCCTATTATCATTTTCGGGTTCGTTTCGGCTCACCTGAACCCGGCGATGTGCGTCGCGTTGTTTGTTTTGGGGAAAATAGACGCGGAAGAAGCTCTCGTTTCGATCGGAGGAGAGATGGTCGGGATGTTTATTGGTGCAACTGCGATGTACCTGTTGTATTTCCCACATTTCAACCTCGCCCCAGACGTAGACATGGAATCTAATGATGATCGTATCATCAAAGAAGACCAAAAAAGAAAGCTCTCGGTGTTTGCCACCGGGCCTGCGGTGAAGGTCCACTGGACTCACTCGTTCTTTGTAGAAGTCTTGTGTACCACGATTCTCATTGCCTCGGCGCTGGGAATTTTTTCCCGTCACGTCCAAATCGTCGACCCGATAAGTTTCACAATGTACCGTTCGATCGAAGGAATAAGCATCGGCTGGCTGGTTTTTGTCATGGTCCTCGGGATGGGAGGGGTCACTTCCATTGCCGCAAACCCTGCTCGCGATTTCTGCCCCCGTCTCGCGCACTACATCCTCCCTATTACCAACAAGGGCCCTTCTAATTGGGCATACGCTTGGATCCCAACTATCGCCCCATACGTCGGCGGGGTCGCTGGGGCTTACACGTTCAAACTTATTTCTATGCTTACCGGATTTACCATTTGAAAATTGGGTTGTTTGTAAAAATTTTTAAAAAATGTCTATTATTGTTTGTCGTTTGACCACGGGGCTTGTCGGGGTACTTAAACGAAATTCACAAACGTTTGTGTAAAAACTAATACAATGACTTCGTTTTACAAATGCTCATGTGGATACACTACCAAGAACTCTGAGTATGCTTCATTTCACTGCAACATCAAGGGGTGCCAGGCCGTAGAATACCCCTCCGCATTCGAGGGTACTGGCGGACTCATTGCAATGATCAAGCACACCAAGACATCAAAATTCATCAAGTGGTATGGCTCTGAAGAGTCGCTGCTTGATACATACAACGATGTCAAGTTTCGCTATTCGTATGACTGCGACCGCGAGTTCATCAAGATGGTGACAAACGCAGTTCACGACGGAATCGTCGCCACGTACGACGTAAACTGCCCGATCGTCAGAAATGATTCTGCCGAAAGACTTTTCGATAAATACAACTAATTTTATTGTATTATGAATATATAAAATGTTAGAAAGCGACAATGTAAAAGTAGCAAAATCAAAAGTAGCAGGCTATGGCGTATTTGCAAAGAAGAAATTCGCCCCGGGAGATCTCATAGACGTTTCTATTTGCCTCGTAAAACCCAACGAAGAATGGTCAACTGCGACAGAAGATTACATATTTTCTCGTGGAAATTACTCAGCGTTCGCCCTTGGTAACGGAGGCGTTTTCAACCACTCGAACGCACCAAACGCTCGGCACGTATTAACAGCAAGACTCAAGGAACTGCATGTGTTTGCCATTAAACAGATTGAAATAGGGGAGGAGATCTTCATTTCGTATGGCCCAAACTATTTTGCTACCAGGGGAAATATAAAGCAGAAATAAGTATTAAAAAATTGTTTTGTAATTGTAAATGGATAATTCCTTCCAGGGCGAACCAAATATAAACTTGGGAGATTTAAATGGTAATGAAAATTCAGGAGGACTCGCAAGATGGATCGTGTACGCAATCATAGCAGTCGTGGCGGGGATTGTCATAGCCGTAGCGGTCGTGTACACGCGGAAAAAAATCCAGGAATCGAGAGAAAATGGGAGCATCATAAAGGATGTCGGAGAAGCAATAACCGATGATGTGGACAAGAAGGTAGCGGATGATATGTTGGAAGTCGCTATCCGTGCGCAGACGGAATCCGCGCAATTGTCCGCGGACATGGAAACCGCAAAACAGCTATTCGCATTGGGACAAGTGTCACAAACCGATGTGGACAAAGCGGTCGCAGCAGCGGAAGCTTCGAAAGCGACTGCGATACAAAAAAACGCGGAAGCCGCGAAGGCCCTCGAAGCGTTCCGCAAAAAAGAACTCGCGGCTGCAAATGACACTGTATTAGAAGCGACGAAAAAAGCAACTGGGCTGTCACAGGAATATGAAAAGGTATCCGACGGTATCACGGAACAAAAGGTCAAGGAGGCGAATGCACTTCTAGTGGAGTTGGTGAAAAAACGCCAGCAGGCAGAAGCGGATTATAATGACGCACTCGACACCAAGAAAAAGGCAGAGGCCGCATTCTTGGAGAGCAAACAGTCCAAGGCGGCAAACAAACGCGGAATCATCGCCACCATGAATAAAAAGATTTCGGACCTCAAGGAGAAAATCAAACGTGCCAAAATAACCAAACCCGCACCTAAACCACCTGCACCGAAACCTCCTGCACCGAAACCTCCTGCGCCAAAACCTCAACCTCCTAGACCTCCGACTGCTCTCGAACTCAAGTACCCTTACTGGGGATGGAACGAATTCGCGGGGTTAAGGTGCAAGAATAACAACAATAGCGGTTGCACCACCGCATACAAGGACGGGCAACTGGTAGACGCCGAACAACCACCGGCCCCGGCACCGAAACCTCAGCCCCCGAGACCCCCCACCGCCCTCGAACGGAAATATCCCTACTGGGGATGGAACGAACATGCGGGACTGCGATGCACGAAAAACGACAACACCGGTTGTAATACTGGGTACGATGCCAAGGGACAGTTAGTGGACCTGAACCCCGACAGACCACCCGCGCCTGCACCATCTCCGTCAAACAGAGTCATAAGCACACTAGATATTCGTTCTATCACAAGGGGGGGAGGCTCGTGGAACATCAAGAAATACAATCTCAAGAAGAGTAATATCACCCAATTCAACGGAGAGGATGTTGTTCGGTCATGGTTTGATCGTAATTCTGGGACTAGCAGAGACCCTGGCGTTGGTGGGTTCAGTTTCAATGCAATTCCTAATGGCATGAACCGTGATGCGGTTGTATTTTCTTGGGAAGTTTATTATCCACGGGGATTCCAGTTCGCCCGAGGGGGTAAATTCGGAGGAGTCCACGTTGGTTATGGCGCAGCAAGCGGTGGAAATTTCTCGACGACGGGGGCGTCTAATCGCGTGATGTGGCAGACTGATGGTGGAGTTATTGACTATATATACCCCCCGTCGGGATTATGGCAAAAGGTTCCTGGTTTAGACACTAAAGGGTATGGTTCTGGTTTCTTTAACAGAGAGCTGGCAAGAACATTAAAGACAGACTCATGGAATAAAATAGAGCTGGGTACAAAACTTAATACGTTTAAAAATGGAGTTCCACAAGCGGACGGTGAATCATTCGTGAGTGTGAATGGAAATAAACAAGTATTGAGAGGGATTAATTGGCGAAAAAGCGAAGACTTGAAAATTTCTGCATTTGACATGGGGGTTTTTTTCGGTGGTCCGACACCTTCACCAGTAGATCAATTTTGTTATTTTAAAAATTTCCAAATGAGTCAATATTAAATGAGTCTCCATGTACGATCATACGCGGTTCTCTGTGCCCCAACCAACGCACGGCCAACTCCTCGATAAGACGCTTTAGCATAACCAAGTGATTTCAAATATCTCGCAGCATCAGTTTGACTTTCATGTGCTTTCTCTAATATACCATCGGTGTAAGAAGCACATTTCATTCTTGTGGTGGCAGTATTGTTATGTTTTTCATTGTTTCGCGCATCAATAGCATTTTCAGACTTAGTGCCAATGCGAAGTTTGTGTGGTCTGAAATCCGTTTTATCATCGTCTTCATGAAGAACTATTTCGTCTGGTTTCCTGTTGGCATACTCTAGTGGAAAGAATGTCATGAACGACAGAATGTGACAATACCAATTTTTCTTATTTATGTTAATTCTTGGATATCCGTCATTCGTCATACCAAGACGTTCTCCATATAATACATTTTCCGCGTGTTTTGTGATTCGTTTCACGCGGTTCATATTTGATATCTCCCAATGACCTCCCTTGGCGTCCTCAGAACCATAAATATCTTTCCACACTTCGCCTGTGAGATCTGGATACTCTTTATACGAAAAGCCATGTTTCTTCTTCTGCGCATATCTTTCTATAATTGATTTTGTATAATCACGTCCCATGTGATTCGTAATTCCATTTAAATATTCTACCCAATCTTTGATTGTTTTATCTAAACCGTCCTTGACGACAATGAAAGCAGATTTATATTCATCTGGTCGCTCTTGGTTATTTCTTTGCCCTTTCTTGCAAAGCCAACGAATATTTCCTATCACATCATTAGCAGGTGTTCTGTCAATATGATCCGCAGTATGTTTTATAGATGAGGGTGGGCCGATAAACGTACTCGCGATTGCTCTTCCAATTTGAATACCACGTTTATTCTCAGAGTCGTCAATTACGGAACATTGTTTGTATTTTCCTCTTTTTGTATAGGCCAACGCTTTCCCTGTTTTATTCCTGATAACTCCATTTTCATCAATTGTGTATTTGTTGAAAATTACGTGATCGAAAACTCCCTTTCTCACGAAATAATATTCGAGTGTTTTCATTTTATTTACATATTATAGTGTTATTAAATACTTTACGATGTTGATATGATCATTTATTCGTCGTCATCGTCGGTAATTTTAGGGGCAAGGAAAAACTTGATGAATGAATTTTCAGCGAACTCGTACTCAAACATGACTGGCAGTTCGCTGTGAAGGTTGATACGGATTTGTTTTGAGATATTTGCCGCCTTCATAAAAGTCATCAAGTATCTGCTCGCAAATGATGCAGACATGGTTCCGTGGATCTTGACAGGCTGGTCGACCCTGAGCTCAACAGTCCCAATGTCTCCAGAGGTCTTCATGATAATTTCATCGTCCACGGTCTTGAACTCGATAGTATCTCCGAAAGATGAGACATTCTTAACGTATTTCTGAATGACCGAAGAATCGGCGGTGATCTCAACTTCTACGTCCATTTCAGGAATATCCATTTCCTCGGAATCAATGTCCACGGTCTTCATCACATACCGATCGTTCTGTGTCATCACAAGTAGCTCATCTTCTGAACACTCGAGCAACACAGATCCTTCAACGCACTTGAGAACTCGGACGAGGTTAGAGACCTTGATACCGACCGTGATAGTCGAATCGATCACGTATTCGTGGAAGTACTCCTTGGCAAACTTCACGGCTACCAGACAAACGTGCGAGGAGTCCATAGACGAAATAGAAATACCGTCTTCGCCGAAAATAATATTAGCACAGTCGCACAACTCGTCCAGAGACGAGAATACTTTCAGGAATGTATCGGCAGACTCTAGCACCACGCGGATAGGAGATGATGATAGCTTCATGCCGGCCATCTGGGCTACAATGTCGGACATATTTTATTTACATTTTACTAGTGTACATTGTGTTAAATACATCAGAGTGTCAATATGATGCACTCACAAGTCCTTGTTAACGATATCGTATATCAAGATACCATTTCCCCAACCATGCTCATCGTTGCGGTCGTAGATTTCAACTCGGGAGACGATTTTCAACGAAGGGACAAAACCAACGCTGCGCTCAAGCAGTTTTTCAGCAATCATCATGCGAGAGTTTACGACCGACAGAATGATATTCTTTGAAAGATGGTCTTTCAAATCAAGAAGCATTTTAGCAGAATAGTGATTCTCTGAAACAATGATGATGTTGTACGGGTCCTCCTGCGTCTGAATCTTAACTCGTTTGGCGAAATCATCAGACCACGACACCTTGGCATGAGTGTTTTCATAAATAGAATATGCCATGTCCTGGCCAATGTACAACAAGTTGGTATTGGCCTTGGATACAAGGTTGTTCGAAAGATGCTGGAGTTTGGTGCACTGCTGGGGGAGCCTGGACGAGTAAAGCCCCGCGCGTGCTACAGACTGGTTGATGAATGTCAGGTTTGACGTCATAGTTTTAGCCAGTATTTTATTGGTAAAACAATAATGAATTTGGTTAAGTTTATAAGTTGGTCGATATAAAAACGTTTTTTCGTATCGACAAACTACATTCACAACAATCTATTCACTTTTTGTAATCGTAGTGGACAGTTTTCTTCTTGGCCTTTTGTTTCAATTTTATCATCTTCTTCTTTTGTTCCGCGGTCAACGTTCTTGCGGTTCTTGGCGTGTCCTCCGTTATTTTCTTCCTCGGTCTACACGTGGGGTAATACGTTTTGGTTTTGACGTCTCCGCACTTTTTCCCAGTTTTTATGTCGACCCAGTCTTCCGAAAACCATCTTTTTAAGGGAGATTTCTTTTTTGATGGAGATGAAGATGTGTATGGTTTCTTGCCGCGTTTCTCCATGGCTGCCTTATATTTCTGAACAACCTGTCCTGATAAGTAAGCCGATGGCCATCTGGATGTTGCACTGGATTTTACACTGGATTTAATCCTGGCGTACAATTTCGGGTCTGTTGGCACTGGATTTGTCATACAATAATCAAACAATATTTTGATCAAACAGCTTAATATAATTACTATGTCTCTTCCGTATATACATAATGGGGTTTATTTATATGCTCACATCACCAAGTGGGAAATCATATATTGGCCAGACTATTCGTCCAATACATAAAAGATTTTACGATCATCAGAGACCTAAATCAGAATGTTCATACGTCAGTCGAGCTATAAAAAAGTACGGGTGGGAGAATATAGAAAAAGAATGGTATTATTGCCCAGACGAAGATCTTGATAAACACGAAGAAATGCTCATAGAGGTTTTAAACACGATTACCCCATTCGGGTATAATCTGAAAACAGGCGGGGCAAATGGAAAACCATCAGACGAGACGAAGATTAAACAAAGCATTGCACAGTCTGGAGAAAACAACGGTATGCATGGGAGAAATCACTCTAGGCAATCAAAAACTAAAATGAGTGAGGCTAAAAAAGGAACACAAGCAGGTGAAAACAACCCTCGTTATGGAGTATCCGGCGAACAACATCCTACATCAAGGCGTGTATATCAGTTTGACTCAAACGGTGCTTTTATAAATTCACACGGAAGTGTGCGGGAAGCGGTTCGAAGTTTGAATAAGACGGGGAAGGGTAGTGGGATAACTAGTTGTGCAAATGGAAAGAAATATAGGAAAATGGCATATGGATTTCAATGGTCATATAATAACATATCCCCTGGAATTGTCACAGATGCGAGAAAAACTACTGCTTGATGTATTACTTACAAATTGGATAGGTCAATTTCCCACATAGATTCCGTAGATGTTTCTTTAAGAACCACAACTTCTTCGTGCAATTTCTTCGCTTCTTTCTCAAGTTCTGCCGCACGCTCTGATGTCATGCTCGAAATCTTCATATTTAGTAGATATGAAAAACTATTATCAACCTTGTAAAACTTCAAATCCTCCAACTCGTCACTCAAAACTTTCTCCGATTTCTTGCTCACGATAAGTTCATCGTTATTTATAATTTTGATGAATCGACTCTTGTTCTCCGCGATGATACTCCGAGTTGTCAAATCAGACAACAAAAACTTCTTGCGCTTGATATAGAATTTCTTGCGCACGTCAAACCATTCTTTGAGAATGTCAAGAGGAGAATCGTATTTCTTGATCTTCCCCTTCGAGTCAAACGCGTGCATGTTGCTCGTTCTTATAATGGTTTCCAGCTTGAGAATAGAAACATCTGGCGTACCGGTGAAGTCGAGATCAAATAGAACACTTTCCTCAGTGTGCTTTTCGCGGAAATCTGTCAATATCTTTTTCTCGAGCAACCCCTCCAGAAACTCTTTGTAATCGTTCGTCCAAGTCCCAATAGGAAGCTCTGAAATAGTAACAGTCTTACCTGAAATGGCACACTTACCTTTTGAAATATACACACCTGGTGACGTTTCTTCAACGGTGCCTTGGAATCCGCGATACCAAGGGGTCATCTTCAAAGGCGTTTCTCCTGCTATCATCCTTCTGACATTGTTGACAATATCTTTCGGGTTGAAGGAAGGAATGTTAGTCGAGAAACCAGTTCCAATTCCATTCGACCCATTTACCAGCAACGTTGGGATAGTTGGAACATAATACTCCGGCTCAATCTGGTCTCCGTCATCATCAAGATACTTTAGAAGATTGTCGTCGGTAGGAAGGAAAATCTTCCTTGCCTCTGGGGAAAGGCGGGTAAAAATATAACGAGCACTGGCAGAGTCCTTACCACCATTCAGTCGCGAACCAAACTGACCACTCGGGACGAGGAAGTTTATGTTATTAGACCCTACAAAGTTCTGAGCCATACCTACGATCGTCCCCTGGAGAGATACTTCCCCATGGTGATATGCAGACTTCTCCGCGACATACCCAGAGAACTGAGCAACCTTGGTATCTGTTGTCATATTCCTCTTGAATGCTCCAAATAAGACCTTGCGTTGCGAGGGCTTCAAACCATCAACCATACTCGGGATGCTTCGCTCCACGTCGTACCTCGAAAATAGAATGAGCTCCTTGTCAATGAAATCGTGGATAGGAATAATCTCTTTTGTATTATCTATTTGATTTCCAGTTTCAAAATCAAGGATCCACCTTTTTCTCTCATCCGCGCGATTCTTATTGAAAGAACGATCAATCAAATCAGAAGCAGTGTCAGACCACTCGAAAGTCTTGGTAAGATTCTTAAGGTTTTTGAAGTATGACCTCGCATTCTCAGCAGTCGATGTACCCAACCCCTTATAATACTTAATCTCCCACTTATTATAAGATGGGGTTGTCTTCTTCCAGTCCTCATAATCGGGGAGATTGTAAAACTCCTCAATTCGTTTTCCATGTTTTGCGACAACAATAGGAGTGATGAACTTCTTGAGAAACCCTGGGATCAGCATAAGACTTGGGAAACTCGCGTGGAAAAAGTTCATGATCAATCCTGTTATATGACCAGCACCGTCCACATCGGCATCGGTCATGATCATAACCTTGCCGTACCGCAGACTAGACGCATCCTTGTAAGTCTTCCCGGCTTGCAGACCGAGGATCTGCTTGAGTGCCACGAGCTCGGCATTATTGGAAATGCTAGACACAGACGCGTCACGCACATTAAGTAGCTTACCGCGAAGAGGGAACACGCCGTAACGCTCGCGACCGACCACGCTAAGCCCCGCTAGTGCAAGTGTGGCGGCGGAGTCTCCCTCCGTCAAGATAAGAGTGCACATACCAGAGTGCTTTGTGCCTGCCCATGCAGCATCGGTGAGCTTCTTGATACCGGTGATGCGGTTCTTCTTGGCACCATCAGTCTTCTTGAGAAGCTTATCCTCCATCAGCGAAGAGCGGACATTGGTCTCGGCAATCACAGAGTCAATCAGCACAGACACGGCCTTCTTGAGGAAAGTCTCGCTCAAGTTTACCTTGGCATTCCGAGAAGTCAGAATCTCCTTGGTCTGCGAATCAAACACGGGGTTAGTGACCTTTGCATTCACGAAAAGAAACATCTTGCTCTTGACGAGCGCAGGCTTCACAATCGTCTTCTTCTTCGCGGCGGCCTCCACGACGGCCTTGGTGATCGCATCCGTGATGAGATTCACGTGAGTTCCACCACGAGTGACGATAGAGTTCACAAAAGACACGGCTGTGAAATCATCGGCACACGCAACACCGACATCCCAGCCACTTGCGTTTTCAAAGGCACGCTTCGTATCGCTCTTGTTGCCGATGTACAATGAGAAGTACTCCTCCGGCGACTTTACGTCGAGACGTTTGCCGTTGAGAAAGATCTTGACGGTCTTGCCGAGAGACGCTGACATATCATAGACACGCCTCGTCATCAAAGATACGATATCATTGTCAAACTGCGTCATGCCAAAGCGAGGAAAGTCTGGGAAAAATGTCGTGGAAATGTATGGTTCCTTGGAAGACTTTGTGATCTTTGGCTTACCGACGACGGCCATGTTATCAGACCAGATCTGCGTGTATTTTTTGGCACCATCGGTGATCTCGATAGCAAAGTGCTTTGAGAACACGTTGGTAAGTTTTGAACCATATCCATTGCGTCCCGCGCCAGTGCGTTCCTCAGCATCGTTGAAGTTCTCTCCGGACAGTAGATGGCCGAAGATGAGCTCGGGCACATAACACTTCTCCGTTTCATGCTTCTCGATCGGGATAGAGCATCCGTTGTTATACACGGTCACGGAATCTTTTTCGATCATAATCTTCATGGTATCCATGGAACCACCACGATTGAAACAATCAGCAGAATTAGTGATGATCTCGTCAAAGATCTTGAGGAGAGCGGATGAATACGAAACATCCTTCCTCACGATCTTGTTGTTTTCGTAAGTCCACTCATTCTTCGTCTGTGGCTCAACGGAGCCTACGTAGGTATCCGGACGAAGAAGTATGTGATCGCGCTGAGAGAGCTTCTGGTAGCGGTCTGCCATTCTACAATTGTTTAATTTTATTATACTAAACTATTTACGTTTCTTTTATACACTTTGATGACGATATGACCCAGGGTCAAATGACAATCATTGTAGGGTGTTTTTAAAAAGTATCGGATAAGATAATGTCACCCGATGTCTTATGTGTCTATGAGCATGTGTATCTGTAAGTGTCCGTGTATTATGTGATTTTTACATGTATTTAAACAATGTTTACGATCTGATGATCGTTGCCAGAGATTACTTGGTCAACAACGGGGCGAGCAGGGGCGGGGTGGCTGACATAAGAGGAAACAATGGGAACTACAAAAGTGTCGTGGGATACGGTGTCAAGGACCGGGTCCTGGCGGTTCTTCTTGCGCTTCTTGATGCATACACATGCCACGATCACACCAACGATCAGAGCGACACCTCCAACAGCAGCGCCAATGATGATGCCGATAGAAATGCCGGATGAAGAGTCATCAGATGTCTTGGAAGGAGGAGACGGGGTCTTGGAAGGGGGAGATGAAGGCTTCTCGGGGATGGGAGTGGGCTTGGGGTCCTCGGTGGGGGTAGGAGTAGGCTTGGGGTCCTCGGTGGGGGTAGGAGTAGGCTTGGGGTCCTCAGTGGGGGTAGGAGTAGGCTTGGGGTCCTCGGTGGGGGGGTAGGTTCTGGCTTCTGTGGTCCCGGAAGGCATAGTTCCAAAACACTGTCTGCCTCGCGAAGTGAATAAACAGCACCTCCATTCTCAGCGAGCTCGTGACAATTGCTACCCTCAACATCAGTCGTTCCATAAATCGCCTTGGGGAGATTATTCGCGTAGTAAATGTCTCTGTTATTAGAGAAAGAAGACGTGTCGCCAACAGCCACCAGAAGATCTTTGTCGTATACCCACTTCTTGTCAATATAGTCCCCGACATTCAGTGTCTTTGTCTCGCAAAAGACCCGTTCATCTACATAACGCATAAAATGAAACGTTTGTGTTGTATCGCACGTATTCATAATCCTAATATCAACAGGGTCCTCGAGAGGAGTTTGGGGCTCGGGAGACTTCGGACCACATAGCTCAAGATAAAGACTCTTAGGCGTGAATGTTTCGACGAATCCAGAGTTCACCAAATCGGCACACCCGATATCCACCTCAACGTCGGAGATAAAATCAGATAGATTTTCTTTATATTCGAAATTTTCCGTGCTCTCGGCATCTGCATTTTTTATGACAATCGACGCTCCGGGGGGATAATCATATTCGTAAGTTTGACCATTGAGCAATTGGTGGGCACCATCGCACTGGGCTGTTCCAGGGACTGGAGAGAAATTATATGCAAATTCGAAATCCCCCGGACAATTATTGACGATTGTAAGCACGTCTGCGGACGCAAAGGCGAACAGCGCGAAGAGGCTGAGCACGAGAGTCTTCATTGAGCCCATTGTGAGAAGTTGTAAGAAGATACATTGTATGCCCAAAAGTTTGCTTAAATGGTTAAACAAGACACCAGGGTCAAGTGACAAACGACAAAATAAATGACAAATGACAAATCATATCAACAATGTGATAGATAATATAGAATCTTATGATAATACAGTATCAATTAAAATGGGTTGCTTTGGCGTGAGCAAGAGCAAGGCTGCCTACATCGCAGAGCCAAACTTCGGCAAGAAAGCACAGCTCATGATGGCGGCAGCACAGAAAAAGGAGAAGAAGACTGGCTGCTTTGGCGGTCGTCTTAAATACCTCAAGAAGGCGGTGAAATCATATGACACTTACAATCGTTGTATGGCAGTTCACCTCTTCAGGGAAACTGATCACCGCAATGTACACCAGATGATATCCGTGTGCCTAAACGCACGTGCGATCGTGAACTACAAAAAAACTATTGTTATGCGCATCATCAGAAAGAAGCGGACTTACAAGCAGAAGCCACTCGGTTGTCCAGCGATGCTGACCCCTGTTCAGTGGTCTGGATGGCTCCAGATGTGTTCGTCTTCAGGACCGGTAGAGTATTATCTACAGATGATGGGACTGATGCGATACATGACAGTGCTGGACCAAAATATCGCGGTTGCAGCGGCGAGCAAGAACGCAATCAGTATTACCAACAATAACACGAATACCAACACGGCACCGTCAATCAGTATGACTGGACCCACGACGACCATCAGCCCCACAATCTCGGCCAATCCAACCATGACTTCTAATCCATCTACAAACGTCAATACGTCACAGCCTATCAATACACACCCAAAAATCGTGGATACTAACACATCATCATGGCCAATGTTTGCATCTGCCCCGCCTACACGTCCCGAATTTGCATGATCAATAATGAAAAGATTTTGTTTTACGTAATGATGTAATATAAATAATATATACAAATGGTATGAAATATGGACAAAAATATCATAAATGACACAGGAGGTGGAGATATGGGCATAGATTTTATAGACAACGCTGGTACGAAGGAAGGTGGCTTGGATATGAGAATTATAGTCGCCATTGTAATTGTCAGTGTATGTGTGCTACTCTATTTCCTTTATAGATACTTTAAGAAAACACCAGAACCCACACCAATCCCAGTTCCAGAACCAACGCCACCTCCTGCACCAGAACCAACGCCAACCCCCGTTCCAAAACCTGCGCCAACCCCCGTTCCAAAACCTGCGCCAATCCCCGTTCCAAAACCTGCGCCAATCCCCGTTCCAAAACCTGCGCCAATCCCTATTCCAAAACCTACGCCAATCCCTATTCCAAAACCTATTCCAAAACCTACGCCAAAACCTATTCCAAAACCTACGCCAAAACCTACGCCAAAACCTACGCCAAAACCTACGCCAAAACCTACGCCAAAACCTACGCCAAAACCTACGCCAAAACCTACGC
>SXGQ01179497.1_pt1 | contig 26148 bp, 25 predicted proteins | sample 3178371 | NCBI WGS metagenome assembly SXGQ01 (sample SAMN11356859, study PRJNA531348) | freshwater metagenome | isolation source: freshwater sample F1-20 | place: China: Fuxian Lake, Yuxi | collected 2017-12-25 | reverse complement strand
GAGGACCGGGTTGGACGTATCACTGGTGGACCGGTTGTAGCGCCAGCTGCAGTGCCGGGTAGCTAAATACGGAAGAGATAATCGCAGAAAGCATCTAAGCGAGAAACTCACCTCAAAACTAGTTCTTCCTATAGAGCCGTCGTAGACTACGACGTTGATAGGACGGGTGTGGAAGCGTGGTAACACGTTAAGCTTACCGTTACTAATAGCTCAATTGGCTTGATTTATGCACTGATAAAATTTTATAAATAGTAATTTCTGCAAAACTAAATTAATGAAAGAAATTTTTAAAAATTATAGTAAAAATATTTTCAATCAATTATCTTGTTTAGATTTAAAAAAAGTTTTTATATTAGAACAACTTCTATATGAAGCATGGAAAAATAATAATAAAGTTTTTTTATGTGGTAACGGTGGTAGCGCCGGAAATGCTAATCATATTGCAAATGATTTATTATATGTAATTAATAAAAAAAAAGGAATTAATGCAGAATCTTTGGTTTCAAATCCTGCAATTATTACTTGTTTAGCTAATGATGAAGGTTATGAGAATATATTTATCAAGCAACTTGAGACCAAAGCAAAAAAAAATGACGTTCTAATAGTTTTTTCAGGAAGTGGAAATTCAAAAAATATTATTAAAGCTTTAAGATATTCGAATAAAAACAAAATTAAAACTGTTGCGATTGTTGGTTATGATGGGGGCGTTGCAAAAAAAATAGCTAATTTATGCATTCATACGAAAGTAAATGATATGCAGGTGAGTGAAGATTTTCAAACAATTATAATGCATATTTGTGCCCAGTTATTGAAAGTAAGATTAAATTATTTTTTTAAAAAGTAAAAATTTACTTTTAAATATTTTGATTTTATTAAAGAAACTAATTTTAATTAATACTATTTAAATAATTGGAAAGAATAAATAAATTTGAAAAAAAAAATAGTATAAAAGCTAATTATTATTCTGTTTTAAAATCTAAAAATAACTTATTTAAATTTAAAAATATTTTAAGATTTACGAATAAAAAAAATAATTATACAAATAATTTTGGTTATCAATGGAATAGATTTTCTAAAACTCAGCTTTAGATAGTAAAAATAAATTTAAAAAATTAAATTATTTAAGATTTTTTAATTCAACCAAATGGAAAAAAAAGAATTAAGAAATCAAAAAATATTAGAAGTTTGATCAGGCGCTGGACGTTTTAGTGAAGTTGTATTGAATCATACTAAAGCTTTTCTTTATAGCATAGATTATTCTACAGCTGTTGATGCCAATTATAAAAATAATTATAAATATAAAAATAGGAAAAGATTTTTTCTCTATCAGTCAAGTGTTTATAAAATTCCCTTCAGAAATAATATTTTTGATAAAGTTTTTTGTTTTGGTGTTCCTCAACATACACCAGATGTTAGTAGAGCTATTTTTTCTATGATTAAAACACTTAAGATTGGAGGTGAAATTGTGGTCGATTTTTATCCATTAAAAGGTTTCTATACTTTCTTACATGCAAAATATTTTTTTAGACTTTTTACTAAAAATATTTCGAATGAAAAATTACTTCAAATTCTATATAAGCACATTGATAAGTTAATTAAATTATATTTTTTCTTGAGAAAAATAAGACTAGGTTTCTTTAATAGATTTCTGCCAATTGTAGATATCAATAATACCATACCTAATTTAGAAATAAAAAACTTAAGAGAAAATATAATTTTAGATACCTTCGATATGTTGTCACCAAAATATGATAAACCACAAAGTTTTTCTCATATAGTAAAAATTTTTAATAAATGTAATGTTAAGGTTAATTTTAAAGGATTTGTTAAGTATGGAAATAATTTTAAAGTCGCGGTTGTGAGGGGTGTAAAAATTAAGTAGCGATTTTAGAATATATTGTAAAAATAAATTTTTTATAATAAATATTATTTATATAATTTTTTTTTAATGGAAAAAATTTAAATAATTCTGAAAAATTCAGAGTGTGATTATTTTTTTTTTTTATTTTATAAAATTTTATAAGTTGAATAGATTAAATGTTTTTTTTTAGAGCCTAAATAAATACCTGTTTTTTTATTAAAAGTCGTACCTTGGATAATTCTAATAAATTCTTCATTTGAAATTTTATCTTTAAGCCTAAAGCTAATTTTTTTAAGAATATCAGTTTTTAAATGAAATGTTATTTTGTTTCTATTTTGTTTTTTTCTTATGAATTTCTTTTTAATTATAAAATCAATAGTTTTTCGTATTACGTATTTTAGAGTTAATAGTTGCCTAAAGTACAATTCTTTTGCATTAATAAATTTTTTTTTCTTAATTCTTTTTTGAAAAAAAATTGGACCGTCGTCAAATTTATTATTCATCCAATGTAAAGTGGCCCCAGCCGGAGTATTATCAATAATTGACCAAAAGGCACTGTGCCTTGATCTATTGTATGGTAGATAACTTGGGTGAAAGTTAATTGTGCCTATTTTAATTTTTTTTAAAATTTTTTCTGGTACTTTATAATTGTAATATGAGAATCCTATATCAAATTTTTTTTTAATGCTTTTTATATCCTTTTCATCTTTTAATTCTGAATATTTAATATTAAATCTACAGCATGTCTAAAATTAAAATAAATTTCAATGAGCTTATAAATAGTTATCAGGAAAATCTTTTAATTAAACTTAGGGGTTTTGGAGAGGCTGATTTTTTAAAATATTGGGTCCCTGGCTCAAACAATCAGACCACTCTAATAAATCTAATTGACGCCTTGGTTGAAAATAATAACTTCAATTTTGAGATATTATTAGATAGTAAGTTGTATGAAATTGAAAATTTAGGTAAATTTATCATTAACCTTAATAATAAAATTGGAATTGTAGATTTAATTGAAGATAATTTAGGAAATCAGATTTTTAGTTTTAGTATTAATATTAAAAAGTATAAATATTTTTATCAAGAAGAGTTAAAAAAAATAAAAAATAATAAAATATCAGTTTTAAATTCTTTTCCTATTGTTCAAGATTTAAAGAAAATAAAAATAGATTATGAAATTCATCCAGAATATATATCTAATATTGAAAATAAAAAAATAAATGAGCTTAAAAATTACAAAGAACTATTTGACTGTAAAAATTTTTTAAAATTAGATATTTGTAATATTAAAATTTTTTTAAAAATTAATAATGATATTATTGTTGAGGCTTATCATAATAGTAAAGATATAAATCATAAATCCATTATAGTTGATCAGTTTGTTAGCTCCATTGTTAGTTTGCCATTCCAGGAAGTTGCAGAGCATTCAGTTATTTATTTAGAAAATTTTTTTAGACCAAAAAACTTTAAATATAAAATCAAAGGTATAATTTTACCATATTTTGGTGGGAGTGTTTTTCAAGATTTAAATGATTCTGTTCGAAATTTATTTAGAAAATATCAATTGAATAAAAATAATAAAAAAGTAATAAATAAATATTACCCAGATTTATCTGCTAGTTGGAAAAATCTTTCTAATAGTGAAAAGATAAAAACTATTAGAAATATTATTGATGAATGTAAGGAAATTTTTCAACTTAATAAGAATGATTTGGAATATAGCAAATTAGAATTAGACTTTAGAGTAATATTAGATATAAGCGATAACTTAGAGAAAAAGTTGAAAGTTAGAAATTACTTAATAGAAATAGAAGAAATTATGAAGAATAGAATAGATCATAGATTAGAGTTATTTGTTATTGAGATTCATGACAAAAATAAATTAAGACATAAAAACTCTCCAATTAAAATAAAATGAACGACCATCAAGATCTAATTTTGGATGGAACAAAAATAGCATGGCACTTAGATAGAGTTGAGCAATGGCAAGCAGGTAAGAGAGTTGCTCCGATAACAATCGATATGGCATTAACTAGAGCATGTAATTATTCCTGCGGTTTTTGTTATGCAATGTTTCAAGAAAATGACAGAAAAATAATTACCAAAAAAATTATTTTTGATTTTTTAGATGATTGTGCTGAAATAGGTGTAAAGGGTATAAGTTTCGTGTCTGATGGAGAGAGTACTATTTCACCAGTATTTATAGATGCTTGTAAGCATGGACATAATCTTGGATTATCCATGGCAGTTGGAACAAATGGGTTTGTGATGACAAAAAACAAGCTTGAAGAAGTGCTTCCCTATTTAACTTATATAAGAATTAATTTTTCAGCGGGAGAAAAAAAAAGATATGCAGAAATTATGGGTGTAAAAGAAGATGCATATGACAGAGTTTGTCAAAATATTAGAGATATGGTTGAAATAAAAAAAAGAGATAAACTTAAAGTAACGATTGGAATGCAAATGGTATTAATGCCAGAGGACGGAGATCAAATAATTCCACTTGCGAAATTAGGCAAAGAACTTCGCCCAGATTATGCAATTATAAAACACTGTTCTGATAATGAGGATGGAGGTTTGGGTGTAAATTATTTTGCTTATGAAAAACTTTATGGATTACTAAAACAAGCTGAGTCTTATTCTGATGATAGTTACAAGTGTGTTATAAAATGGTCAAAAATTAAAGACAAAGGTAACAACCGTCGTTCTTATCAAAGATGTTATGGAGCTCCATTCATGTTACAGTTATCCGGATCTGGTCTAGTGGCTCCGTGTGGGGGGCTATTTAATGAAAAGTATAAAAAATTTCATATCGGAAATATTTGTGATACGAGATTTAAAGATTTATGGAATTCTGATAAATATTGGGAAGTTATGAATTATTTATCATCTCCAAAATTTAATGCACAAAAAATGTGCACAAGTTTATGTTTACAGCACAAAGTTAATGAAGTGTTAGACTCACATATTAAAGGAGAAATAGAGTTAAAAAGACCAAGAGGACAAGTGCCGGATCATATAAATTTTATTTAGCTAATGAAATTATCTGATTACGTTGCAAAGTATTTATCTAAAATTACTAAGCATGTATTTATAGGGCAGGGTGGTTGTATTGTTCATTTATTAGATAGTATAAATAATTTAAATGAAATTAAAATAATTCCATCACAAAATGAGCAGGCTGCTTCTATTGCAGCTGATGCATATTCAAGAATTAATAATAATTATGGAGTGTCCATTTCAACCAGTGGTCCCGGCATGCTAAATTTGATGCAAGGCATTGCTTGTTCTTTTTTTGACTCTGTTCCTTCAATGCATTTTTCAGGTGCAGTCGTAACTTCACAATTAAGAAAAAATAAAAATCTTAGACAATTGGGTTTTCAGGAAATGGAAGTAGTTGATTTAGTTAGTCCAATTACAAAATATGCTGTTTTGCTCAGAGATAAAAATAAAATTAGATATGAATTAGAAAAAATGTATTACATAAGTAAATCTGGAAGGCCTGGTCCAGTATTAATGGATTTACCTGATGATTTACAAAGAGCTGAGATTAATCCAAATGAACTGGAGCCTTTTCAAATTAAGGATGAACATAAAGATTTACCAAAAAATTTAGATAATGAAATTGAGAATATAAGAAGACTTCTAAGTTCCTCTTCAAGGCCTTTAGTTATTTTAGGAAATGGAGTTAAACTTTCAAATACTGTAGGTTTTGCAAAAGACTTTATTGAAAAAAATAATTTACCTTTTGTCTTGACCTGGGCAGTTGCTGATATTTTTGATTATGATCATAAATTAAACGCTGGGACATTTGGGGTTGCTGCTAACCGTTATGGAAATTTTGCTGTCCAAAATTCAGATTTATTAATTGTACTAGGATCAAGACTAAATACTCAATTAACAGGAAGCAATACCAGCTCATTTGCTAGTAAGGCCAAAAAAATTGTTATTGATATAGATGCTGCTGAATTAAATAAAAATAACGGCGTCAAAATTGATTTTGCAATAAATGTTGATTTGCGAATTTTTTTTCAAGAAATTAATAAGCAAATAATTAACAAAAATAATTTTACAAAATGGCTTGCGCAATTTAAGATATGGAAAAAAAAATATCCAATATGTGACGAGAAATATTTTTTAGAAACAAATGGAAATAACCCTTATGTTTTTTTTCAGACCTTGTCTGAAATGACAGGAGATCAAGATATTCTTATTCCTGATACGAGTGCGAATTTAATTTGGGCACTGCAATCTTACAAGTTAAAGGGGCAGGAAGTTTTTACAGCTTATAACCATTCGCCCATGGGTTATTCAATGCCCGCAACGATTGGGGCTTATTTTTCAAGCAAAAATAAAAGAATTATATGTACTATTGGTGATGGTTCTATGCAAATGAATGTTCAGGAGCTTCAAACAATATCGCATTTTAAAATACCTGCTAAAATTTTTGTAATTAATAATGGTGGATTAGGACTCATAAAACAAACTCAAGATACTTGGCTTAATTCAAGAAGAGTTGGAGTTGATAGTCGATCCGGACTCAGTTTACCAGATTTTAAAGAAGTTGCAAAATCTTATAAAATTGAAGCCGTTGAAATTAAAAATCATAATGAATTAAAGGAAAAAATTGATTACGTCTTAAAATCAAAAAATCCAATTCTTTGTGATGTACAAATTTCTGAACAACAAAAAGCAATACCAAAATTAGAATCTGGCAGGCCAATTCATGACCTTTCTCCTTTTCTTAGCAGAGAAGAATTAGAAAAAAATATGAATATATAATGAAATCCGTTGTTACAGGCGGAGCTGGTTTTATTGGCAGTCATTTAGTTGAATTATTAGTCAAAAAAAAACACAAAGTTGTAGTTTTAGATAATTTATCTACTGGCAGGAAATCAAACATAGTAGGTTTAGCCAAAAAAATCAAATTTATAAAATGTGATCTTTCAAAAAAAGGAAAATGGGAAAAAAGTATAAAAAAAGCTGATTATGTTTTTCATCTAGCTTCACTTGCTGACATAGTGCCTAGTATAGAAAAACCAAAGGATTATTTTGAGGCAAATGTTACATCTACTTTAAATGTGCTCGAGCAATGCAAAAAATATAAAGTAAAAAAAATAATTTATGCGGCCTCTTCTTCTTGCTATGGTTTAGCCAAAGATTTTCCAACAAAAGAAGAATCAAAAATTGACACAAGGTATCCTTATGCTCTATCCAAGTATTTGGGAGAGCAATTAGTTTTGCACTGGAATAGGGTTTACGGAATTAAATGTTGTTCTCTAAGACTATTCAATGTTTACGGAACTAGATCAAGAACTTCAGGAACTTATGGTGCTGTTTTTGGAGTTTTTTTAGCGCAAAAATTAGCTAACAAACCCTTAACCGTAGTCGGAAATGGTAAGCAAACTAGAGATTTTACTTATGTGACCGACGTTGCTAATGCATTTGAATTAGCAGCAAGAAGGAAGACTAAGGATATAATTTATAATGTTGGTAGTGGCAAAACAGTTTCAATTAATAAAATTGTCAAATTATTAAATTGTAAAAAAGTTGTACATATCCCAAAAAGACCAGGAGAGCCATTTTTTACCTATGCATGCATAAAAAAAATAAAAAAAAATTTAGGATGGCAACCCAAGATTAATATAAACGAAGGTATTAAGCTAGTTCTTGATAATATAAAATATTGGAAAAAAGCTCCTCTTTGGACACCTAAAAAAATAAATAAAAACACAAAAAAATGGTTTAAGTACTTAAAATAGTTTTATGAAGAAAGTATTTATTACTGGTGGCGCAGGTTATGTTGGATCGATGTTAGTTCCTTTTCTGATTAAGAAAAGTTTTCAAGTAACGGTTTTAGATTTATTTATTTATGGAGAAACATTAAAAAAAAATCGGAATTTAAAATTGATAAGAGGAGATATTAGAAATCAAAATTTATTAAAAAAAATTATTCCAAGTCATGACATATTAATTCATTTAGCATGCATATCAAATGATCCTTCTTTTGAATTAAATCCAGCGCTAGGTAAATCTATTAACTTAGATTCATTCCAACCTCTTGTAGAAATTTCTTACAATTCAAAAGTTAAACATTTTATTTACGCATCTTCTTCTTCAGTCTATGGGATTAAATTAGAAAAAAATGTCTCTGAGGATTTAACATTAAAACCACTCACAGATTATTCTTTATTCAAGGCTAAATGTGAAGATATACTTAGAAAATATTCCTCAGAAAATTTTGTAACCACGATATTAAGGCCTGCTACTGTCTGTGGCTTCTCAAATAGGCAAAGATTTGACTTAGTCGTAAATATTTTAGCTAATCAAGCTTATCATAAAAGGGAAATTGATGTTTTGGGAGGAGATCAATTAAGACCCAATATAAATATTTTAGACATGATCAATTCTTATTATACAATCATTAAGTCAGATTATAAAAAAATAAATAATGAAATTTTTAATGTTGGAACTGAGAATATTTCTGTTAAAAATATCGCTTATTTAGTTAAAGGTATAATGGGAAAGGATATAAAAATTAATTTTAAAAGTAGCAACGATAATAGATCTTATCATATATCCTCAAAAAAAATCAAAAAAGTTTTAGGATTTAAATTTAAATTTACTGTAGAGGATGCTATTTTTAGTTTAAAAAAATCTTTTGAAAGAAAAATATTTTTCGAGCCATTACAAAATTCAAATTATTTTAATATAAAAAAAATGAGTGAAGTAAAATTAAAATGAAAAAAATAAAAGTAAGATATTCTTATTTACGTCAGCAGTTTTCAAATTGTGCCGATTTATGGAAAAATTTAAAAGAATTTGTAGCGACAGAAGATTTTACATTGGGTAAGCCCTTAAAGATTTTTGAAAGAAATTTTGCCAAACTAATTGGTACTAAGTATGCAGTTGGAGTAAATTCTGGAACAGATGCAATAAAATTATCTTTAAAATGTTTAAATATTAAAAACGGAGATGAAGTTATAACTGCAGCTAATACATTTGTAGCTACTGTTGGAGCAATAACTGAACTTGGAGGAAGGCCAGTTTTCGTTGACTGTGACGATACTTTTTGTATTGACCCTTATAAGATTGAAAAAGCTATAACTTCAAAGACTAAAGCTATCGTTCCTGTCCACTACACTGGTTACATGGCAAATATGGTGGCTATAAAAAGAATATCACAAAAATATAAAATACCCATAGTTGAAGATGCTTGTCAGTCAATTCTTGGAGAATTAAATAAAAAAAAAGCTGGTACTTGGGGGGAATTTGGTGCCTTTTCCCTTCACCCACTTAAAAATATAAATGTCTGGTCCGATGGTGGCATTATTACTACCAATAAATTTAGATTTTATAAAAAACTACTATTACTAAGAAATCATGGATTAAGTGGAAGAGACTATGTAGAAATTTGTGGCTATAACTCTAGGCTAGATACTTTTCAGGCAGTAGTAGGAAATTGGATATTACCAAAGGCTAAAGATATTTCAAAAAAAAGAATAAAAAATGCAAATTATCTCGATAAAGAACTAAAAAAAATAAATGGCATAGTTCTTCCCCCTAGGCCAAAAAATTATAAAATTGTTTATCATTTGTATATTATTTTTGCCCATAAAAGAGATGATTTACTTAAATTCTGTTTAAAAAAAGGTATTGAGGCAAAAATACATTATCCAATTCCTATATATAGGCAAAAAGCATTAAGATATTTGAATTTAAAAAAAGGTATGTTCCCTGTCACCGATAGTCATGCTAAAAATATTATAACCTTTCCTTGTGATCAGCATCTTACAATGCGACAGTTAAATTATATAATTAAAACTGTTAAAGAATTTTACAATAAATTATGAAAATATCTTACGTTAATTTTTATAGACAGTGGATTGAAGAGAGAAATTATTTAGATAAAATTTTTAGAAATGTATTTAGTAAAGGAGTATTTATAGGTGGTTCTTCAATTGATAAGTTTGAGAGAAATTTAGCTAGATATTGCAAAATAAAATATTGTGTATCTTTAAATAGTGGTACTGATGCACTGTTATTGGGAATGAAATTGCTTGGCATAAAAAAAGACGACGAAGTTATAACACCACCAAATTCTTTTTTTTCTTCTACTTCCTCGATAGTTCATTTAGGAGCAAGACCTGTATTTGCAGATATTCTTCCTGATCAAAGTATTGATCCTAAAGAAATCAAAAAAAAAATAACTAAAAATACAAAAGCTATAATGCCTGTTCATTTAACAGGTAGAGTGTGTAATATGGATGAAATTAAAAAAATTTCAGAAGAGTATAAAATACCAATAATTGAAGATGCGGCACAATCAATTGGATCTAAATATAAAAAAAAATTTTCTGGTACTTTTGGAGAAATTGGATGTTTTTCAGCTCATCCTTTAAAAAATTTAAATGCAAATGGGGACGCAGGTTTTATGGTCACTAACAACAAGAAGTTTTATTTGATGGCAAAAAGTTTATCAAATCATGGTTCTGTAACTCGAGATAAATATAAATATTTTGGTTATTTAAGTAGAATGGATTCCTTACAAGCTGAAATATTAAACTTTAGATTAAAAAAAATTTCTCAGATAATTAAAAAAAGAAGAGCAAATGCAAATTATTATTTTAAAAATATTAAAAATTCTCTAATATTATTAGAAAAAGAAAAAAAAGATGAATTTAATACTTATCATACGTTCGTTGTAAAAATAAAAAAAAAAAGAAAGCAGCTTATAGATTATTTATTTAATAAGGGCATTGAAACTAGGATACATTATCCAACGCCTATTCATCTTCAACCAGCTTCAAAAAGACTTGGTTATTCCAAAGGAGATTTTCCCGAAACAGAAAGACAGTCTGAGCAGATATTAACTTTGCCTATAAACCAGTTTTTGAAAAAAGAGGAGTTAGAGTATATTTGTTGGAATATTAATAATTTTAATTGTTAATGAAAAAAAAAATAGTTTTTATTAGTGGGCATTTTAATATTATTCATCCTGGTCATCTAAGACTTTTTAAATTTGCTAAAGAAATAGCAGATTATTTAATAGTTGGTGTTGAAAGTAATAAGCTAGCTAAGCATTACGCTCATATTAATGAGGAATTAAGAGTGGAGTCTGTAAAAAGTATAAAATTAGTTGATGAAGTTGTTAAAATTGACTCGATTCCTAATGCAATTCTAAAGATAAAGCCTAATTTTATTTTAAAAGGCAAAGAACATGAGCAACAAGAAAATATTGAAAAAGAAATTGCCAAAAAAATAGGAAGTAAATTAATTTTTAGTTCTGGAGAAACAACTTATGTTACTTCAGATTTGATAAATAAAGAGTTTATAAATTTAAATTACAGACGAATTACTATAAAAAATAATTTTATTCAAAAAAATAAAATTAAAATTAATTTATTAAGAAAATTAGTAAATAATTTTAATAAACTTAATGTTTGTGTAATCGGAGATTTAATAGTTGATGAATATGTTTCTTGTCAGGCTTTGGGGATGTCTCAAGAAGACTCTGTGATAGTACTTTCTCCGTCTTCAAATAAAAAATTTATTGGTGGAGCAGGGATTGTTGCAGCTCATGCCTCATCATTAGGGGCAAAGTGCACTTTAATTTCTGTGACAGGCAATGATAAACACTCTAATTTTATTAAAAATAAATTATTAAGCTCGGGTGTTTATCCTATAATTTTTAAAGACGAAAGTAGAATTACAACTCTTAAACAAAGATTTAAAGTAGATAATAAAATTGCCATGAGATTAAATTATCTCCGTCAAAACTCTATATCAAAACTATTTCAAGAAAAAGTATTAAATAATTTTAAAAAAATACTAAAGAAAAAAATAAATTTATTAATTTTTTCGGATTTTAATTATGGATGTCTTCCTCTAAATTTAGTTGAAAATTTAATCCACCTTGCAAATAAAAATAATTGCTTCATTGCATGTGATAGTCAATCGTCATCTCAGATTGGAGATATTTCTAAATTTAAAAATGTAAATTTGATTACACCTACTGAAATTGAGGCTAGAATATCTTTAAAAAATAATGAAGATGGACTAAATATTTTGGCAGAAAAATTGAGATTTAATTGTAATGCAGAAAAAGTAATATTAAAATTAGGAAGAGAAGGGATAATAATGCATAATTATAATAAAAGAAAAAATTTTTTTGAAACTAATCGAATGGAAAGTTTTAATTTAAACCCAATTGATGTTGCGGGTGCAGGTGATTCTTTATTAGTGGGATCTTCAATGGCATTGGCGTTAGGCGCTGGATTGAAAGAGGCTGCGTTGATAGGCTCAATTTTATCAGCAATTCAAATATCTAGAGAGGGCAATATTCCAATTTTAAAAAGCGAGTTACTAAAAGCAATTTGATGAAAGCTTTAATTCTTGCCGCAGGTTACGGTAGAAGGTTAGGAAGATTAACAAAAAAAACACCAAAATGCCTGATAAAAATTAAATCAAGATCGTTGATAGATATTTGGCTGGAAAAATTAAATAATTTAGGAATTAATGAAATTTATATAAATATACATTACAAAAAAAAAAAAGTTACTTCACATTTAAAAAAATCACCATACAAAAATAAAATTATACTTTTGAATGAGAATAAATTACTTGGAACAGGTGGAACTTTAAAAAAAAATTTAAAATTATTTAAAAATGACTCCTTAATTATGTTGCATGCAGATAATTATACAGAGGACAACTTAAAAGGTTTTGTTAAATTTTATAATAATAATAAAAATAGTTCAGATATTTTTATATTTACATTCTTAACAAAAGATTTTTCTAATAGTGGAATGTTAAAATTTAATAATAAAAAAATTCTTTCTGAATTTAAAGAAAAACCATTTGTATATAAAGGAAGTTATGCAAATGGTGGAATTTTTATTATGAATAAAAATTTTTTAAATAATTTTAAAAAAAAAAGAAAGATTTACGATTTTAGCAAAGATATGCTTCCAAGATTAATTGGCAAGGCCAAATGCTATACTACTAAATTTTTCTTTATTGATATTGGTTTAAAAGAAAAATTAAAGATTGCAAGGTCAAGATTTTAAAACTTTTGGATAAGGAAACGATAATATAAATTTTCCAATATTTTTATATTTTTTATAACTGTTGATAATATGATGTGCAAAATTCCAGGATAGAATTAGAATAAAATTTGGTTTATCTTTATATATGATTTTTGGATTATAAATTTTAATTGAAGTTCCTGGTATATAATTACCTTGTTTGAGATTATTTCCATCTACAACTTTACTAATTGTTTTTTGGTTAATTTTATAAAAGTTTAAAAAAGTTGTTGCTTTAGCTGCCGCTCCAAAACCGTAAATTGTTAATTTTTTTTTTTTTATTTCTTTAAGTAATAAATTTAATTTTTCTCCAATTAATATAATTTTTTTTTGGAAATTTAAATATGTCGATATTTTATGCATACCTAAGTTTTTTTCTTTTTTTATATTTTTTTTAATTTTAATGTTTATATTTCTTCTACTTTTTTGATGACATACATAAACCCTTATTGATCCGCCTTGAACTTTTATAAACTCAACATCAAAAATTTTGAGTTCAAATTTTTCAAAAAATCTTTTTAAAGGAGTAAGGCTGTGATAGTCTAAATGTTCATGATAAATAGTATCAAAAGTTTTTTTTTTCAAAATTTCTTTAAGATATGATACTTCAAAAACAAAAAAACCTTCCTGACTTAAGATATTTTTTATACCACTAATGAAATTATGAAATTTATCTACATGTGCGCAAACATTATTTGCTGTAATTACATCAAAGCTTCCATATTTTTTTTTAATTTTATTTGAAACTTGATTATTAAAGAAATTATTAAAAAATTTTATATTTTGATTTTTATAAAAAGATTTTAGATTCTTAGCGGGGTCTATTCCAAATTTTTTAAATGTATTATCAAACTTTTTCAAAAATGTACCGTCGTTAGATGCTATCTCAAGTATTTTATTTTGATTTGCATTTAGCCTTTTTTTTAAAGCTTTATAGTATTTCTCAAAATGAGAATGTGTTGCAGAAGATGTTCCTGTTAAATAAAAATACTTATTAAAAAGTATTTTTGCTTTAACAACATGAGAAAGTTGAAGATGAAAGCAATTTTTACAAAATAGAGTACTTAATGGATATTTTTTTTGATTTACACTTAGTTTAATTTGATTTTTTAGATTATTCGCTAAGGGACTTTTTTTTAAATTAATTACTTTTACTAAATTTTTTGAAAAGCAAAGTCTGCAATTTTTTAATTTCTTTATCAATCTATATAAGTTTGATATTATTATTATTAATTAAATCTACTCTAACTAAATCTTTTTCATAATTTTTATTATCTCTTAATCTTTTACTTATGACTATCATTTCTGTTTTTTTCGTATGATATGTTGCATGCACTAACTTTGGGGGAGTGAATAATAAATCTCCAATATTCACTTTAATTTTAAATATTTTTTTTGATTTAACTTTTTTATAATAATAATTAAAAGATCCTTTCAAAATATATATGAAATGCCAATCTGTTTTATGATAGTGGTTTGCGCGTATTGTTTTTTTTTTCGAAACAATAAAAGAAACATTTCTACATCCAAGATTTGTTAATGAAGTAATTATTCCTCTATTATCTTTAAATGATGTTTTTAAATTCCTATAAATTTTATGTTTATTAAAGTTAACTATCATTTTATTTATAAATATGATTATTTTTTTTATACCAATCAATTAATATATCTAACTCATTTTCAATTTTATATTTAGGCTTCCACCCAAGTTTTTTTAATTTTGCGCACGATATTGAATATCTCTTATCATTATACATTCTATCTTTAACAAATTTAACGTTAGTAGTTGGATTTTTATTCATTCTTTTACATATTAATTTAACTAAATCTAAATTTTTAAAATATCTATTACTTGATACATTATAAATACCACGATTAGTTTTTTTAATAATTAAAAAAAGCGCTTCGCAAAAATCTTTAATTGAAAGAAAATATCTTATATTGCTACCATTGCCATGAATTGGAATTTTTTTATTTTCTAATAAATTACATATAGTTTTAGGTATTATCTTTTCTGGATATTGTCTAATTCCAAAAATATTATTACTTCTGACGATAATAATTTCTTTTTTATAACAATATTTATAACTTTCCATAATAATATCAGCGGCTGCTTTAGACGCAGAGTATGGATTTGTGGGGTTTAATCTTGATTTTTCATTAAATTTTCCTTTTCGTATGTCTCCATAAACTTCATCAGAGCTAATGTGTATAATTTTTTTTACTTTTTGATTTACACAACTATTTAGAAAAATATGTGAGCCCAGTGTGTTGTTTAATGTAAATTTTGCAGGACTATCAAATGAATTATCAACGTGGCTTTCTGCCGCTACATTAATTGCAAGATCACAATTAAGTAAAATTTTTTTATATTTTATTGATTCAAGTATGTCTACTTTATAAAAAAAAACTTTTTTTTTCTTTAAAATTTCTTTTAAGTAAAATTTTTTTCCTGCATAAGTAAGTTTATCTAATATAAAAATTTTACTATCAGGAAATTTACTGCTAATATATTCACTTAAATGAGAGCCAATAAATCCAGCCCCTCCCGTAATTACAATTTTTTTCATTTCATGTAGCCAAGTCTACTGTAAATTTTTTATACTATTTGATATTAATAATAAATTAAACGTCTAAATTTAAAAAAATTATTAACTACTTCAAAAAGAAACTAAGTTATACTAGAAACTAAAAAAAATGATAAACAAAATTATAACTGATATAATAAATTCATCAATCATTTTTTTAAATTTATTAAAAAAAAATTCGATATTTCTAACTACATTAAGTCTATTTGGTCTTTTATTAGGAGTTTATTTAGAAAATTATTACTTTAAGAAAAAAATTATTAATCAAGGATTTAGTGAGATAAATTTTGAATTTTTTGATAAATTTTATTCGTCTTTGATTAGTAAAAATACTTCAAAAGTAAATATAATAAATGATTTTTCAGATTTATTAGAACGATTTAATAATGAATTTAATTCAAAAAAAATAAATGAAGTAGGATTTTATGATGAAAATATATATTTATATTGTATTAAAGATAAAAAAAAAAATATCGATAATTATTTAAATTTATCAATCGATGATAGTGCTTTAAATAAAAAAATAAATTTATTAATCCGAAATCATTCCAAGTCTGAAGTTGAAACCTGTTTTAATTATATCCAAAAAATTTTCAATTCTAAAAAAAATAAATTTATTGATGAAGAAATAAAAAGAATTGATGCTCTAATTTTACATTTAACTAAAACAAATGTTCTTTTTAATGAAAAAGCAATCGTAAATAATAAAAATTATAAAAATTTTTATGATTACTATAGTGACTTTTATGACACTGTAATAAGTTTAAAAACGGATAATAATAAATTATTTCAAAAAGAGGATCAGAGATCTAAAGAGTATTTTATTTCACATTTATTAAATCAAGATAGAAATATTTTTTACCCTTATGAGTTATATAAAGATGAAAAAAATAGCAAAATTTATTTAAAAAAAATTGATTATTCTGATTTAATTCCTGCTGGTAAAAGTGAAAAAAAAATTTCTATAGAAGTAGAATTAATACCTATAAATGAATTTTTATTAAATGATGAGTATTTTATTTATGTTGTTCTCTTAAAGTCGTCTTTTTCGATAAATATTGAGAAAAGAATAAATTTACTAAAATTTAACAAAAATTTAATTAATGAAGCACTTTTTATGAATATTAAATTCTCAGAATTAATTATGTCAGAATCTTTAATAAAAAGTACTTATGTACCTTTAATTTCTTTTTTATCTTTTTTAATTAGTGGTATTTTCTTAATATATTTTAAAAACTTTACTTTAAAAATTAATAAATGAAATATTTAGTTACAGGCGCAGCTGGATTTATTGGTATGCATGTAGCTAAGAGTTTATTAAAACAAAATAAAATAGTAATTGGAATTGATAATTTGGATAATTACTATGATGTAAATTTAAAAATTGCAAGATTACGTATTTTAAAGAAATATAAAAAATTTAAATTTTTTAAACAAGATATCAAAAATTTAAGTTCATTATCATCAATTTTTAAAAAAAAAATCGATTATGTAATCCATTTAGCTGCACAGGCAGGCGTTAGATACTCGATAAAAAAGCCAATGAATTATATTAAAAATAATGTTATTGGATTTCAGAATATTCTAGATTGCAGCATAAAATACAGAGTAAAACATTTGTTATACGCAAGTAGCTCTAGTGTTTATGGATCGAGTATAACTTACCCATTTAAAGAAAATCAAAAAATAGATGAACCTTTAAGCATGTACGCAGTAACTAAAAAAACTAATGAATTAATGGCTCATACATATAGCTATTTGTATAAATTACCAACTACAGGTCTAAGATTTTTTACAGTTTATGGTCCATGGGGAAGACCCGATATGGCGCTATTTATTTTTACAGACTCAATATTAAAAAATAAAATTTTAAAAGTTTTTAATCATGGAAACATGATCAGAGATTTTACTTATATAGATGATATTGTAAGTGCGATCAGTAAATTAATTAAAAAAGTTCCTAATACAGATATAAAAAAAAATCCACACCAAATATTTAACGTCGGATTGGGAAGACCTATAAAATTAATAAAATTTATTAAAATCATAGAAAAAAATTTATGTAAGAAAAGTAAAATACAATTTGTTGATATGCAAAAAGGAGATGTTAGAAAAACTTATTCCGATGTAAAGAAATTGAGAGAATTGATTAATTATTATCCCAAAATTAAACCAGAAAAAGGTATAAAATATTTTATAAAATGGTACAGGCAATTTTATAAAAAATAAAATCCCAATGATTTTTAAATTACTTGGCAAAAGAGAAATAAATCTTTTTTTTGTAGTAATATTTTTTATGATTGTAAGTGCTTGCATAGAAGCATTAAGCATAAGTTTAGTTCTACCAATTATACAATTAATTAATAATTTTGAAAACAATAGCCTAATTTATTTTGATAATTATTTATTTTTTAATACCTTAGTGGCCAACCAAAAAGTAACTTTTATATTAATTATTTTTTTATTAATTTTTTTTTTAAAATCTTTTTATTTATTATTTTTATCTTGGTTAGTTTTCTTTTTCGCATTTAGATGTGAAGAAAAAATATGTTCAAATTTATTTAAAAATTATTTAAATTATAGTTATATTAATTTTTTAAAAACAAACTTATCGTCAAAAACCCAAAACATAATTAAAGAAGCAAATATAGTAATTTTTAGTTATTTAATACCTCTTTTAAGAATCTTGTCAGAGACTTTCGTTTTTTTACTAATAATAATTTTTTTATTTTACATGCAACCACTTGCTACAATTATAGTTTTTTTAATATCAATTATTTTTATTAGTTCTTATTATTTTTATTTTGCTAAAAAATTAGTATTTTTTTGGGGACATCAAAGATTTTTTCATGATTTGAACAGAACAAAAATAATTGTCGAGGTGTTTAATAATTTTAAATTAGTAAAACTATTAAATTTAAAAGATTATTTTTATAAGCTGTTTAATAATGAAAATAGAGAAATTTCTAAATTTAATAGATATCAACAATTAACAACTAGTCTTCCAACAATATTTTTAGAATTTGTAGCAATTTTATGTCTTGTATCTGTGGGATTAATAGCTACTAGAAATATTGATAATTCTTTAAAAGAAATAATTCCTATTACAGGATTATTTGCAGCGAGTGCTTTTAGGCTAATTCCATCAATCAATAGAATTTTATCGGCTATTCAATCCGTTAAATTCTCAAGTTCATCTTTAAAATCTATTTTTGAGCAACTTAAGAATTACAAAAAAGAGGAAATAATAATTAAAAAAAAAATTATATGTTTTGAAAAATTAGAATTAAAAAATGTTTCATTCTATTATAATCAAAATAAAAAAGTATTATCTAATATAAATTTTGAGATAAAAAAAGGAGATGTTATAGGTGTTATTGGTAAAAGTGGTTCAGGAAAGAGTACCCTTGGCGATTTAATATTGGGGTTTATAAAACCCACTTCAGGAAATATATTATATAATAATAAGAAAAAATTTATTAATTACAATATTGGTTATGTACCCCAAACAACATATTTGATTGAAGACACAATTATAAAAAATATAGCATTTGGTATGGATGAAAAAAAAATAGATATTAAAAAGATTAAAAAAATTATTAATCAATGTCAATTATATGATTTTATAAAAAAATTAAATAAAGGACTTTATGCAAGTGTTAAAGAGAATGGTGAGAATTTTTCGGTTGGACAAATCCAAAGATTAGGCATAGCAAGAGCTTTATATTTCGATCCGGATATAATATTATTTGATGAACCTACTAGTTCTTTAGATTTTGATACAGAAAAAAAAATTTTAGATACTATCTTGGCATTGAAAGGTTTGAAGACTTATATAATTATTACTCATAGAAAATATATTTTAAATAAATGCAATAAAATACTTAAAGTATCAGATAAAAAAATAAAATCAAATCTTAATGCTTGAAATTAAAAATTTATTTAAAAAAATATTTAAAAAAGGTTTAATATGGTTTTTTTTAAGATTTTTATACCAAGCAAAAAAATGCTTAAATTATTTGTTTTTTTTTAATTTTTTAAAATTTAATTTTACTAAAAAAAATTATTTTTTTGCAGTTTATGATTTAACATATAATTGTCGATCTTATAATTTTTTACCTTTTTTATTACGCGTAGATCAATATCGAAAAGAGAATAATTATAAATTTTTCTCAGTAATTATTGTTGAGGATCACAAAAATGAGATATTAAAGGATGAAAATTTTGAAAAAAGTTACGGAAAAGATAAGTTAAGGTTAAGAAATTATTATCTTTTTCCACAATTAATATCATTATTTGAGAATTGTAAAGAGTATTATTTCATATCTAAAAAAAATTTAGGTAAGATTTTAAATTCTGAAAATATTTTTCATTCAAATTTTTTTTTAATTCAAATTCAAACCATCATGAGTATGAATTTGAACGAAGTCTTAAAAATGGTTACGTACCTGATATTCTTTTAGAAAGTGATTACTTTAAAGAAATTGTTAAAAAATGGGTGGATATTCAAGCAGCTAATAAAAAAATAATTACTATTACTATAAGAAGTTCCATTTACGATTCTTCAAGAAATACTAACATTAGAGAGTTTCTTAACTTTTGTAAAAAAATTGATTTTACTAAATATTATGTGATTTTTATACCTGATACTGAACAGTTGTTAGATAATAATCATTTTCAAGATAAACTATTAAGAAATGAAATTGGTTTCGCAGCATCTTGTTCTTTGAGTTTGCGATATTCGTTATATAAAATAGCATATACAAATATAATGGTTCCAAATGGTCCAAATACCTTAGTAATGTATAATGATATTCCTTATATCTGGTTTAATAAAAAGCTTTTTGGATCATTAGCCTTAGGGCAAAATAAAATTCCGTTTTATATGAATAATAGTGTTTCAAAACAAGTTCATTGGGCAAAAAAAAACCAGCAAATGGTATATGTTGAGCAAACAGCTGAAAATATTTTAGAGGTATTTGAAGAATACTCTAAAAATTATGAAAAATAGAAATATACTTTATATTTCTTTTGATGGATTATTAGATCCTTTAGGCCAAAGTCAGATTATACCTTATATAACTCACATTTCTAAATTAGGTAATTTGATAGTAGTTTCGCTTGAAAAAAATTTTAGAATTAATTCATCAAAAGATTTAGAAACAACATTTGATTGGACATATTTTTATTTTACAAAAAAGTATAAATTAATTTCAAAATTTTATGATTTTATAAAAATTTTAATTTTTTCAATTTATATATGTAAAAAAAAAAATATTAATATAGTTCATTGCAGAGGACATTTACCCGCTATAATTGGTTTAGTTTTAAAAAAAATTTGTAAAATTAAATTTATTTTTGACTTTAGGGGGTTTTGGATTGATGAAAGAGTAGATAATGGATCTATAAATAAAAATTTATTTTTAGGCGAAGTACTATTTGATATTTTAAAAAAAATAGAAAAAATTTTATTAAATAAAAGTGATGCTTTTATTTTTTTGACAGCGTTTGCAGCAAATGAAGTAAAGAAAGAAATAAAAAAAAAAATATTTTTTCAAATAATACCATGCGCAACCGACTACAATATTTTTAAAAAAAAAAAATTAAAAAATAATTATTTACCAAGAAAAAATAAATATTTATGCTATTTGGGATCTTTGGGAGGCGTTTATCTTTTAGAGGAAATGTTAAATTTTTATTATTACTTAAACAAATTTGATAATAGATATAAATTTTTATTTATTACAAATAATGTTAAAATAATAAAAGAAAATAATAATTATCGTAATGATAAATTCTTAAGAAGAAATTTGATAATTAAAAATTTGAATAGGAAACAAATTCCAAAATATTTACAGTCATGCCATTATGCAATTTCGTTCATACGACCAACTTGGGCGAGAAAATCAAGTTTTCCAACAAAAATTTCAGAATATCTTTCTATGAATTTACCAATAATTTATAATTATGGACTTAAAGGTGTAGATGATTTTTTTAATAAAAAAAAGTTAGGAAAAGGAATTAAAATAAAAAAAACGTATACTGATGGAGATATTAAAAAAATTCTTAAAAATTTAAAAATTTATAAAAATAATAATAAGTTAAGATCAATTTCAGAAAAATTATTAAGTATGGAAATAGCTAACAAAAATTATTCTAAAATTTATGAAAAAATTTAAAAAAAAAATACTTATAATTTGTCCCTATCCTGTAGGTTTCGCTCCAGGTCAGAGGTTTAAATATGAGCAATATTTAGGATATCTTAGATCAAAAGGATATCATTTTACCATTAGGCCATTTTTTACAGTTGAGACTTACAAAATTTTATATGAACCAGGTGTGTATTTATTTAAAATTTCAGCTGTTTTAGAAGGTTTGATAAAAAGAGTTTTAACTATTTTTAGTATTCCTTTTTATGATGGAGTTTATATTTTTTTAAACGTGTCCCCGGTGTTTTCTATTTTTGAAAAAATTTATTTAAAAATATCAAGAAAGATAATCTATGATATCGATGATATGGTTTTTATTAGCAAAACATCTCAAGTTAATAAATGGGCTTCTTTTTTTAAAAATAATTCTAAGTATTTTGATTTAATAAAACATTCTGACTATACAATAACGTGCACAAAATATTTACAGAAAATTTCAAAGAAACTTAATAAAAATTCAACACTCATCTCCTCAACGATAGATACAAAAAAATATAAAGTAGGTGGCATTAATAAAAAAAAGATAACCATAGGTTGGTCAGGAAGTTATTCAACTGGTCAATATTTATTATTAATAAAAGAAATTCTTAAAAAATTAGTTAAAAAAAATATTTGCAATGTATTAGTCATTGGGTCAAGACAAAACGATATAAATGAAAATTGTTTTAAATATCTTAAATGGAGTAAAAAAAATGAAATTAAAAATTTAAAAAAAATTGATATTGGTGTTTATCCTTTACCCAGAAATAATTGGATAAAAGGAAAAAGTGGTTTAAAAGCTTTACAATACATGGCTCTTGGTAAGCCAGTTCTTGCTTCAGACGTTGGGTCTAATAATAGAATTATAAAACATAATTATTCAGGATATTTAATTAGAAAAAAAAGTGACTGGGAATATTATTTGTTAAAATTAATAAAAAATGAAAAACTTAGAAAAAAAATTGGAATGAATGCAAGAAAAAAAGTATTAGAAAAATTTTCAGTAAATGCGAATAAAAATAAATATTTAGAAGTATTTGATAATGTATTTACAAAAGTTTAGAGAAAAAAAGCTAATCGAGGATTTTGGAAAAGAATGGGTCAGATTTGACCAATCAAAATTACCCTCATATGAACATAATTTGTTATTTTCTAATTATTTTAGAATTTTACCAAAAAATTTTTTTAAAAGTAACTTAGTTTGCGCAGATTTAGGAGGTGGATCTGGAAGATGGTCACAAATAATTATTAAAAAAATAAAAAAATTAATTTTTGTTGAGCCATCATTACAAGCAATTAACATTGCTAAAAAAAAACTTAGTAAATTTCAAAATATTACTTTTGTAAATCAAAAAATTGAGAATCTTAAAATTGAAAATAATTTTTTAGACTTTGCATTTTCTCTCGGAGTTTTGCACCATACTAATAATTATTTGAAAGCAATTAAATTAATAAGAAAAAAAATTAAAGTTCAAGGTTTCTTTTTAATTTATCTTTACTATAATTTTGAAAATAAACCATTTTTTTATTTATACTTATGGTATCTAAGTAATATTGTTAGAAAAATTATATCTCTATTTCCATTTACTCTAAAAAAATTTATTTGCGAATTAATAGCAATTTTTATTTATTATCCATTTGCCAAATTTTCTAAATTATTAGACTATTTAAATATTAACACTTCAAACATGCCATTATCTTTTTATAAAAATACATCTTTATATACTATGAGAACTGACTCTCTTGATAGATTTTCAACTACTATTGAAAAAAGATTTTCAAAAGATCAAATAAAAAAAATATTAAAAAATTGTGGCTTTTATAATATTAAATTTAGTAATAGCGCTCCTTATTGGTGTGTACTCTGCCAAAGGAAAAATTAATGTGCGGAATTGGTGGAGTATTAAAGATTTCTGACAATAAAATTAATCTTTCTGAGTTAAACAAAGCAATTAAAATTTTAAAGCACAGAGGTCCTGATGATGATGGTGTTTGGATTGCTGATAATAAAAATATTGCATTTATTCATACAAGATTATCGATAGTCGATTTATCAAAAAGTGGTTCCCAGCCAATGATTTCGCACAACGCTAGATATTGCATCACTTACAATGGTGAAATTTATAATCATTTGGAAATAAGAAAAATTATTGAAAAAAAAATTAATAAAAAAATTCTTTGGAAAAGTAGTTGTGATACTGAAACTTTACTTGAGTCAATCTCTTATTTTGGTTTAGAATTTACTTTAAACTTGATATCTGGAATGTTTGCTTTTGCTCTTTGGGATAATAAGAGTGAGATTTTATATATTTGCAGAGATAAAAATGGCGAAAAACCAATCTATTATGGTTGGATTAATGAAAAATTTTATTTCTTTTCAGAATTAAAACCTTTTTTTAATTTATGTAATTTAAAAAATAAAATTTCTAGAGAATCACTAAAGTTATTTTTAGAGTTTATGTATGTACCGACACCCTACTCAATATTCAAGAACATATATAAATTAAATTCAGGGCATTATTTAAAAATTAAAAATAAGCACAAAAAAATTAATAACTTCAATGAAATAGAAAAATGTAATTATGCTGAAGATGGCATTCAGTTATTTAAATGGTCAAGTATAAGTAAAATTATTAATAAAGAGTATCAAAAAAAATTAATATTTAATAAATACATAGCAGTAAAAGAATTTAAAAGATTACTTACTAGTAGTATTTTAGAACAAACTTTATCCGACAGACCAATTGGTGTTTTTCTGTCAGGTGGCATAGACTCTTCCCTAATAGCATCAATTTTACAAAAGCATTCTAAAGGTAAAATAAAAACTTTTTCCATTGGATTTTATGAAAAAAAATTTGACGAAAGTTTCTATTCTGATGAAGTAGCAAAACATATATCAAGTAATCATTATAATTTTAAAGTTACTGCTGCTGATTTGTTAAAAATAATTAATGAGATACACTTAATATATGATGAACCTTTTGCTGATAGCTCTCAAATACCAACAGCCATACTTTGCCAAAAAGCAAAAAAAATTGTAGATGTAGTATTAACCGGTGATGGAGCAGATGAATTATTTGCAGGATATAATAGACATTTATATTGTCATAATTTATTTGCTAATTATAATTTTTTTATTAATTTTTTTTATAGATTATACAATTTTTTTCATTCAAAAAGAATAAAAATTTTCAATAAATTTTTTATAAAAGTTATAAAATTGATTTATTTTAAAGATTTGCAAATACAAATTAAGATAGAGAAAATTTTATTTCGACTTAAATTCTTAAAAAATAAACTATATTTCTTTAAATCATTTTTGTTTGAAATTTTTGAAAAATCTTTAGTGATAGGTTTAGATAGAAATAATTCTAATAAAGATTTTTTAGATAAAAATTTATCAGAAATTAATAGAAAAGATTATTTGTCACAAATGCTCTATATTGATCAAAAAAATTACCTTGCAGATGATATATTATGCAAAATAGATCGGGCGTCGATGCATTATGGTTTAGAAACAAGAGCACCTTATCTTAATAAGGAATTAATAAAATTTTCATGGAGATTAGATAATTCATTAAAAATTCTTAAAAATAAAAGTAAATTTATAATGAGGGAACTGTTGTCAAAATTTGTTCCAAAAAATATTTATGATAGAAGCAAAATGGGTTTTGGTATACCTTTGGAAGAGTGGTTGCGTGGTCCACTACGAAAGACAATAGAAAATACGCTTAATGAAAAAGATTTAAAAAATCAAAATATATTAGACTATGGTAGTGTGAAAATTTTACTAGAAGAACATTTTTCCTGTAAAAAAAATAATTCAAATAAAATATGGGCTTTATTAATTTTTCAAAAATGGTTTAATAATTTATAATTCAATGTATATATATTTTGTTCTTTTTTTTTTACCAGTATTAGCGTTTTTTCATTTTAATAAATTTTTAAAGGTAAGTGATAATTTTTTTTATAACTCTTATATTGTTATTATTATTTTATTTGTCGGTTTAAGATATGGCTTAACTGATTTTTTTTTATATTTAGAATATTTTGAGAACACAAAAGATAAATTTTTAAGTGATTTAAAATTAGATAATAAAATAACTTCTTATGGTTATTATGTCTTAAATTGGCTAGTCGGAAGACTAAATTTGGAATTTTACGTTATAAACCTTTTATGTGTGATTTTGGCAGTTTTATCATTTCATTCTTTTAAAAAAATACCAAATAAATGGATATTATGGGTAATAGTTTTTCATACAGGTATAATTATACTTTCAATGGGTTTTGTTCGTCAAGGATTTGCAATTTCTTTTATCATTTTAGCAATAAACTTTCTTATTTATAAAAGAGTTTTTTTTTTTTTTTTTTATAAATTTAGATTTTTTTTTAAATAAAAAAAATATAATTTTTTTTTTATTTTT
>SXGQ01405117.1_pt1 | contig 26150 bp, 23 predicted proteins | sample 3178371 | NCBI WGS metagenome assembly SXGQ01 (sample SAMN11356859, study PRJNA531348) | freshwater metagenome | isolation source: freshwater sample F1-20 | place: China: Fuxian Lake, Yuxi | collected 2017-12-25 | reverse complement strand
GTCTCGAAGCAACAACGCCGGGCGGGTTGAAGCTGCGCGGACGGCGATTCTCCCTCTCCTCGGGGAGAGGGCCGGGGTGAGGGGATACGCGTGCTGAGACTCGCCTCTCATTCGACCAATCTTCACCGAGAGTTGGTATAATGTAACGGGGTGATTGTGCTGGCGAGATTCCAATTACTCGCCGCGTAGGCAAACGCTGATTCAACGCTAGGACGCCTGCCGTTACTTCGGCACCGCATTGATGTCGAACTCGTTCTTCCCGCCGATGATGGCGCGGCCGGAGATGCGGCCTTGGGAGGACTCCTTCGTCTGTTGCAGTTTGAGGTAGTCGTTCGTCCCGGCGGAATTGTCGGAGAGGTTGGTGTTCGCGGCAGTCGTAAATTTCTTTTCCGCTGCCTGTGGCTCCGCACGGGCGACGCCGAACCTCGCACGCTGCAATGCCGGTGTGGACTGCGACGTTTGGGCTGGTGCGACGGCCTGCCACTCGCCACGAAACTCCACGGACTGGTTGAGCTTGCGGTTCACGCCAGCGGCATGGAAGCGGTAGGACGACTGCGGGTCCGCAGACTGCGTCGGCTGCGCAAGCGAGTCCTGGCGTTCCTTCGCAACGTCGAGCTGGGAAAAAACTTTCGCGCGCACCTCCTCGACGGGCGCGGGCATCACCGTGCCCTCGTAAGTCGAGCCGTCGGCGTCCACGATGCGCACGCGGTCGCCCGTGCGCTCGAAGGCAAAGTCCTGCATCACCTGCGGCATCGGCGGCGAGTTGAAGTTCTTCCGATAGCGCGCTTGGTTGTCCAACTGAAGGAACTGCTGCCGTGCCTGCGATGCTTCGGGAGTCGAATTTGCGCCAAACAACTGCGCTGCGGAAGCGGTGGAGGGAGCCGACGCGGGGGGAATACCAGCGCCACCGGACGCGCCCGCCGCAGCCGCCAGCTTCGCGCGTTGCAACTCATCGCCCGCACTCCGCTTGAGCTTCATCACCTCGCCGGATTTCTTGTCCTCGGTCGCGGACAGCGCGTCGGCGACTTGCACGGCCTTGAGCCCCTTGGCGATCTGCGTCGGTTGAGATGCCTCCTTCTTCTCCACCAGCTTTCTGTCCAAGTCTCTGGCCAGCGCAAGCGACCCGGCGCTCTCCGCGCTGCGCTGGGGATGTGCTTCGCGCATGACCAGCGGCGGAGCGGATGCGACGGCGGCTCCGCGCGGGTTGGCGGGCGGGGGACTGGCGACGGGCGCGGTGGAAGCCTTGGCAAGCTCCTGCACCTTGTCCGCCGCCGGAGCGGGCTGCTTCGCCCGCGCGGACTGCTCGCCCTCGGTCTGCTGCTTGGTCGCCGCGACGGTCGCTTGCGGCTTGGCTGTCTGAGGGTCGGAAACTTGCGATGGCGTGGACGCGAGTCGCGGATCATTGCGCAGCACGGCCAGCACGACCGCGAGGCACGCGCACATCGCGCCGCCCCAAATGATGCGCTGCCGATACCGGGCAAAAAAACTCGGCTGCTGGTGAGACATCACAAACGACCGCACGAAGTTCTTCGCCGCCTCCTCCGACGTGAGCAGTGGGCGGCTGGCCGCGCGTGCGGCTTCGCCCTGCAGCATCTTGCGCGTGGCAGGATGCAATTCCAGCGGCGCGGCAAGCTGCTCGCGCCGGCGCTGCTTGTAAGCCAGCAGGTCCTTCTCGATGTCGCGTTGTGACTCTGAGCTCATGACGAACTTGGTGGGTTGGACGGGGAAACCGCCGGTTTCCCCCCGGCAAAGATTGGCCGCGCGATTTCCTCCAGCTTGTCGAGGCACTTGCTCAGGCGCGAGCTGACGGTCTTTTCGTTCAGTTTGAGCGAGCGGCTGATCTCCTCGTAGCTCAGGTCCGCGAAGTAGCGCAGCTCGATGATCTCCTGGCATGGCCCGCCGAGCTGCTCCATCGCGTGGCCGATGAGCAACGCGCGCTCCGCATGCAGCAGTTCGCCATCCGGCCCGGGCAAATGGCTCGGCGCATCGAGCGTCAGCCCCGTCTCCGGGTCTTCCGCATGCAACGAAAGCGGCTGCCGTCCGCCGCCGCGTTTGGCCGCGCGCTGTTTCTCGAGATAGTCGCGCGTCTTGTTGCCCGCGATCCGGAAGAGCCACGTCTGCAACTGACAATCGCCGTGGAAATTCGCGATGTGCTTGATGACCGAGAGAAAAGTTTCCTGCGCGATCTCATCCGCGTCCTCCTGCGAAATGGTTGGCGATAGCTGGAACACGTAGCGCCCCACCGCAGCATAATGCAGGTCGAAAAGCTCATCCCAAGCGCGCGCGTCGCCGCGCCGACAGTGCGCGACCAGCTCAGACTCGGTGGGTGAACTCATGTGCCGCCGACGCTACCAGAGGCACACGGGCAAGGCCAGTCCCGTAGGTGACGACCTGAGGAGTCCCCAATCATCTCCGTGAAATCAGCCAAAGCGGGTTCTCCCCAATCGTTGTCTTCCCCAAACCTTTGTGTCCTCCGCGCTCTATCGCGGTTGAACTTCGGTGTCCGGGATTAGTGAGAGACTCCTCACGCCATCACCTACGGGAACGTGAGCCCTCACCGCTCCAGCACCCGATAGAACCGGCGCGGATGATTCGCTGCGTCCGCATCATCGAGCGTCAGTGAACCGTTCGTCACGGTGAGCGGGAGGTTCAGGCGGATCCAGTTGGTGGCCATCAAGTCCGTGTTCACCCATACCTCGAAGTTCCCCGTGTCGCCCAGCGTGAGCAGGCCGCCATCGTGGTCGTTGAAGAGCAGGCGTGCCGTGCCGTTGCCCAGGCGCTGCACGGGTTGCAGGCGCGGGAAGTTCAGCACGCGCAAACTCGCGGGTTGGCTTGATGCCGCGCCGCCGGGACCACTGATTTGCACCACATAACTGCCGGTGTTCGTGCGCCCCACGTTCGTCAGCGCGAGCGTCGGGCTGGTCGCACCGGGGAGAGCCACGGTGTTGCGCAGCCATTGGTAGGTCAGCGGCGGCGTGCCGCTGGCCGTCACGGTGAACGTGTAGTTGCTGCCCGCGACGACCACCGTCCCGCTGGGCTGCGAAGCAACCGCCGGGGGCGTAGCCGGCAGGTTCACGGTCAGCGTGACCGCCGGGCTGGTCACCTGACCCGCCGCGTTGCTCGCCACCACGCTGTAATTGCCCGCGTCGCTCACCTGCACACTGTTTAGGGTGAGCGTGGTGCCGGTCGCCCCCGGAAGATTGGTCCCGCTGCGTTGCCACTGAAACGCCGGCGTCGGCGTGCCCGTGGCGGCAGCGGTGAAGGTCACGTTCGCCCCCACATTCACGGTCTGGCTCTGCGGGTGTGTGGTGAAGGCCGGGGCAACATTCGCAGGCCCGTTCGTCCCGGGCGCATTCGCGTTCGCGCCGAGGAAGGAGAGCAACTCCGCGTCGCTGACCTGCGCGGGATTGGCGAAATCGCGGCCCGCGAATTGCGCCGGAACTTGCGGGCGATGATAGCGGAGATACTCGAACTCAGCGCGCAGGCCGGGGTGTTGGTCCGTGATAACGGCGGCGTTGTTCGCGAGGTAGCTGCCGGGCTGGGCTATCGGGTAGCGTGCCTGTATCCCCAGCCAATCCGTGTAGGCGACGAGGCCGACTTGCAGCGCGGCCGGCAAATCGTTGCGCGTGTAGCGCCGGTGCACGAGCCACGCGCCGCCCGCATCGCGGCGCAACGTGATGACCGCGCCGCCCAGCCGAGCGACTTGCAATTCCGCCTGGGTGGCTGGCGCGTTCGAGATGGCGAGCACGGAGCTGCTGTTCACTGTGTTCTTCACCTCGAACTGATACGTGCCGGGGTTGTTCGCCGCGCCCATCGAGAGGAAGACGTAGTTCTGCTGGCCCAACTGCCAGCCGCTCGCGCCCGTTGTGTGCGTCGTGGGCGTGCGAATCATCAGGCCCGCCAGCGAATACTCGCCGCTCGGGGCGGCCGTGCCGGCGCGGTTGCGTGGGATGACTTCGGTGGTGACCACGAAGTCGCCGGAGACGGGCTTGAAGGAGAGTTCGCCGATGTAGTCGTTAAACCAGCCGCCGGTGCGCGGGAGCATGGTCATGCGGCCCGCGCGCGAAGTATTGATGTCACGAGCTTCGAGCTTGTCCGCGTTCCAGCCCTCGACCGTGTTCACGCGCTGGAAACTGGTGAGCGTGGACGCGTCCGTGAACTCATCGGAGAGCACGGCGAGGTCGTCGTTGAAGGGCGGCACATCATCGTCCGTGAGGGTGAGGGTGGCGCTCGTGGGCGTGCCGATAGTTGCGCCGCCAGTCGGATTGCTGAGGGCGAGCGCCACCGTCTCCGCGCCTTCCACGGCCGTGTCGTTGAGGATGACGACGGAGAAGTTTTTGTTCGCCGCATCACCATTGGCCCAGTTCAACGTCCCACTGGCCGCAGTGTAATCACTGCCCGCCGTCGCGCTGCCGTTGCTCGTCGCGTAGTTCACTCCCACTGCGCCGGTGCTGCCGCCCGTGCGGGTGGCGGTGATGCTCACGCTGCCGGCGGCTTCACCCACGGAATAGCTCGCGGCGCTGAATTGTAGCGTGCCGGGCACGCTCACGGGCGCGCTCGTGGGCGTGACGGCTGCAAAGGTGTCGCCGAGCCGCAGTTCATCCATCGCAGCGTTGTTCTGATTGGCGGAAGACCAGAAGGCAACCGTGCGGAAGAGGATGTTAGCGCCGCCGGTGGTGCTGCGCGTGGCGGCGGGGGTGACGGGTGCGGCCCCGCCAAGCGGCGGGTTCACGAAGAGGTCTAGCTGGTCCGTCGCGCCGAACTGTATGCGCATGACCAGCAACGCCGGGACGCCATTGGTGATGGGCACATTGCCGCGCACGAACGTGAAGTTGTCCGTGCCGGGGTTGTTCACCAGCATGGACCAGTAACGCTGCCCGCCGTTGTTCGACGGGGTGGCGTAGTAGCCCATGCCCACGCGGAGATTGTTCACGTTGCTGACGTCGTCGGCGTTCACGAGCGAGACGGCGAGTTGCACGTCGTCGTCGCTGTCCTTCCGCACGAGCGCGGAGAGCCAGAGCGTCGTGCCGTCGCGCCCGATGACGGCGGGATTGCTGCCGCCGACCGAGTGATTGGTGAACACTCCCGCCACGTCGAGGCGGCGACTGGAGGTGAAGTTGTTGTAGCCGCCCACCACGTAATTGCCGCTGGTCTGCAAGTTGCCGAACGCGAGCGGCGCAGCGATGGCATTGCGGAACTGATTCGCGTTCGAGTCGAAGCCCAGCACGGCCCACGCGGTGGCGAATCCGGTGCCGCCGTTTTGCCCGTGGAGAAAAGTCCCGGCCGCCGCCGCGAACGGATCGTGCGCGCGAAGCGTGTCGCTGGCTGGCGGGTTCGCCGCGCCAATGCTGTTCAACTGGTCCGCCAGCCATTGCGCGGCGGGCGCGTCTTGGCTGGACGGGATGGTATGGCCAGTGCCAGCCAGTCGGATGAAGGTGGACGACGCGCCCGCGTTCGTCAGCGCGGTATGAAGCAGTGCGCTGGCGGCGATGCCGACTGTTGTGTCCGACTCGCCATGGACCAGGCGGAACGGCGGAGCGTCGCCGCGGACGAAGTTGATGGGGTTCACCGTGGTGAGCGTCGGCGGGTTGTTCTGCACCTGTCCGCCGAGCAGGAGGCTCACGGCGTCGCCAGGCTGGCTGGTGCCGACGAGACTGATGTCGGTCGGCCCGCTCATGTCCACGACGGCCAGCACGCGGCTGGATTGGCCGAGATTCTCGCCGGTGTCGAAGAGGTTCGTGTGGCCGGTCGTGCCTGCGAGCGCGGCGAGGTGACCACCTGCGGATTGGCCCCAGATGCCGATGCGGGCGGGGTCGAGGTTGAACTGCGCGGCGTTGGCGCGGAGCCAGCGGAGGGCGGACTTCACGTCCTGGATTTGCGCTGGGTGCGGAATGTTGGCCGGATAGCTCGGCGCAAATTGGTTCGTCGTGTAGCGGTAGCTGATGGCGGCGACGGCGACGTTGTGGTTGGTCAGGGCAAGGGCGCGGGGAGAAGTTTCGTCGCCGGAATTCCAGCCGCCGCCGTGGACCCACACGACGACGGGCGTGGGGTTCGTCGCGCCGGGGATGTGAAAGAGGTCCAGCCACTGCCGCGACTGCCCGCCGGTGACGTAAGGGATGTTGTTCGTCTGCCGATAATGCGCCGGGAGCGTCTGCGCGGCGGCGGACAGCGCGGACACCACGAGCAGTGCGACCAACCCGGCGGCGCGGAGGGAGAGATTCGTTGTCTTCATTTGCCCTTCTATAGCGCCGGGCGAAGGGTTCTTACGCCGACAGGACTCAGGAGTTTGCTGTAGTCGCCGCCGAGGTGAGGGAGTGGAGGCCGCACGCCCTTGGAGCGCGACGCCTACGTCCGCACTCGGGCACCTTGGAATTCGGTAGCGGCTGCGGGCGTGCGCGTCCGCGCTCCAAACCGGGTCACCGCCTCCGCCCTACTTCGACTGCAACTTGAACTCGCCGTTGTTGCCGTTGGAGGCTTTGTAGCTGCCGTTGAGCGCCTTGCCCACGACAGTCGCGGACCATTGGTAATCAAACCCGTCCACCTTGGTCGTGCCGGAGAGAGCGGTCTGGTCGCCGTTCTTCTTCGGGGTCATCAGCGCGGTGTAGCTGATGGGTTTGCCCAGCGCGGTGCCGGTGAACTTGGCAATCCACTGCCCGTTTTGCTCACCGATGACGGTGCAGATGAGCTGGCCGTTGGTGTTGTATTTGCGGTTGTTCCACGTGCCGGACCAGGCTTTGGCTGGCTCGGCGGCCAGCGCGGACGGGACGGTGGCGAGGAGGGCGAGCAGAGCGGCGAGGGGGAGCTTCATGATGTTTGAGTTGGTTGGCGGCGGTTTGGCGGCGTCAGCTTGCACAGAGAAATAGCACAGAAAGGCTAAATCTTACGCGAAGTTTTTCGCGAGTGAGGGAATCCCGGAGAGCCAGACCGATGCGGGCTGAGGCTGTCCACGCCGTCGCACGTCAATTTCCACCGCCCACTTTTCCCCACGAGCCGACGGAGAAGAACCCAAAGATTCAGGAAGGCCAAAGATTGCGGACAGTCCATCTTTGTCTTCCCTGAATCTTTGGGTCCTCAGCCTTCGCTTCCGGTTTTCAACTCCGGCGCGCTGCGGACGTGGGCGTCCGCGCTGCTCACGGTTGCGTGATGAAGGGTGGGGCGGGGGGCTTAACGCGCGGTTGGCCACCGCCGCCGATGGTTTGCGGGCCGTTGTTCACGACGACTTGCAGGTGCCGGATGACGAGGGCGAGCTGGGCGCGGAAGTTGGGCGGTAGGTCGGCGGGGGTATCGAAGTCCGCGCAGATGATGAGGTGCGGGCTGCCAGCCTGATGCCACTCGGTGAACCACTCGCCGTCAAAGGCGTCCTTCACGTAGAGGCCGTAGTCTTGCAGGGCGCGGGCGATTTCGTAGGCCGGGCCGTTGGTGCCCACACCGAGGCGCGCGAGGTCCACGCTGGGCGGAATGGCGAGGAGCGACCCGAGGTGGACATTGCCGCGCGGGGCGAGCTTGGCGCGAAGTGCGGGGTTGTTCGCCGGTGACCAACCGGCCGGCCAGACGTGCGCGGGGCCGTCGGGTTTCGCGGCGATGGCTTCCAAGGGCGCGACGGAGCCGATGACGCGGCGGATGGGGCCGGTCAACTCCGCGCGGGTGAGACTGCCGGCGAAGGGCGTGAGGCCGCTGCCGTTGGCGCTGGCAAAGTCGGGCGGGACGCCGGAGCCGCGCAGGTCGTGGCGCCTGATGTTGCGGCCCGTGAGCACGCGGCCGGCGGCGCGTTGGGCACCGAAGATTTCGTAGAGCGTGAAGCCGTCGGCGGCGATGAGGTGGAGGTTGCGCGAGACGGCAGTGGCGGCGAGGGCGGCGTCGGGGAGGCGCAGCGTGGCGAGCGGTGCGCTTTGCCCGGCCAGGAGCAACTCGACGGGCGCATCCGTGGTCGTCTCGCGAAAGATGGGATGCGAAAGGCGCGCGGAAACGACCATGATGCCCGTGGTGAGGTCGAGTCCGCCGGGAGCCACGGCGGCGAATTGTGCCCCGGAACCAATGGACGTGTTCCACGGTGAGTCGGGGGCGAAGGGCCAGAGGACGGGGTCGCGGGACTTGGGGGCCGCCTGGGCTTCCATCGCTGCGGCCACGGCATTTAGGAGCTCGGCACGCTCGGCTCTCCGTTGAGCGGATGGCTCTTGGGTTCGCGAAACGCGCAACTCGGAAGCGAGGAAAACCACGAGCGCCGCCAGACCGCCGTAAACCACGACCCGCGCTTGATCGGTCTGAAGCCATTCCCGAAACGCGCCGGCAAGGGTGGCGAACAAGCCCGGCGAGGGGTCCTCTTTTTCCGGGCGGTAGGCCAGTGCGTTCTTGCCGGATTCCAGCAGCACTCGCTTCATCACTTCCTCGGCGGAGACGGCGTGCGTGGGGGTGCGGATGCCCGCGAGGACGGAGGCTCTCACGTGCGCGCGGCTGACCGTGGGGTTGAGGAGAAGCTGGAGCGCGAGGTCGAGACGCTCGTGGTCGAGCACCCGCCGCAGCGCTTCAGGGTCGCCCGCCAGCTCGGCCTCGACGCGCGTGCGCTCGTCGGCTGGCAACGTGCCGGCGAGGTAGGCGATGAGTTGGTCGTCGGTCAGCATGGGGGAAATGCGGAGTGCGGAATGCGGAGTGCGGAATGGCGGGGCGGCGGTGGGCCGACACGGGATTCCCGATTCGCTATGGGCAGTTCGCCGGTCATGTGGACCTCCCGAGTTTGCCTTCGACGCACTGCTTGAGCTGCGAGCGGAGGCGGAAGAGGGCTTGCCACACCGCGTTCTCCGTGCGGTCGAGTTTATTGGCGATGGCCTCGATGGGCTGGTCTTGCGCGTATTTCAGCTCGACCAGTTCCTGCATGTGTGGCGGCAGGCCGGCGACGCATTCGCGCAGATGCTCGACCTCGGCGGATTCGCCCGCGCCGGGGCCGGCCATCAAGCTGCGCTCCAACTCGCGGGCGCGGGCGTAGTTGAACTGGTTCTGCTGCTCGCGAGCGAACCGTTGCACCTCGGCGCGAATGAGGTTCGCCGCAATGGCCCGGAGCCACGCGCGGAAGCTCGTGCCGGCCGTGAACCCGGCGAGGTTACGAAAGGCGAAGACAAACGTCTCGTGCGCCAGCTCATCCACGAGGTGCGCGACGGGGAGCTTGAGCGCGATGAACGCGCGGAGATGGTCGAGGTGCGTGTCCACGAGCGGCTCGAAGGCGGCGGTGTCGCCCGCCTGCACGGCGCGGATGAGCGCGGCCTCGGCGGCGGAGTTGGTGGTGGCGTCGGCGAGCATGAGCTTCCGCACCGGTATAGCGGCGGAGGCTAGGGAACTTACAGGGAATTTTTCAGCGAACGCGCCGGGCAACTTCTATTTGTCAGCGGGTCAAAGTTCGCGCGTGAAATGGCGCGGCGATTGCGTGACCATCAGCCTTGCATGAAGATTTTGCTGGTGGATGACGCGGATGTGTTCCGGCAGTCGGTGGCAAACCTGCTGCGCACGCGCGGACATGAGGTCATCGAGGCGGAGAACGGCCTGACCGGCCTGAAGCTCGCGCGCACGCACCTGCCCGACGTAATCGTCAGCGACATCGTCATGAGCCATGTGGACGGCTACGCGATGACCGCGTTGCTGCGCCAGCATCCCACCACGGCGGATATTCCTCTCGTCCTCATCACCGGCGAGGCCGATCTCAAGGGAATGCGCAAGGGCATGACCCTCGGCGCGGACGATTACATCGCCAAGCCGTTCAAGATGGACGAACTCGTCGCCGCGCTCGAGCTGCGGGTGCATCGGCGTCGGGCGTTGCGGGACGAGGTGGAGCAGAAACTCGCCTGTCTTGGCACGGGCTTCGGCATGACTCTGCCGGGAGAATTGTCGCAGCCGCTCGGCACCATCCTCGACACATCGAGATCCCTGTCAGCCGCCTCTCAGACACGCACGGCAGTTGAACTCAGCGCCCTCGCCCTCGCTCTCCGCGCCGCGGGCCTTTGCGTCGAGCGACTGACGAAAAACCTTTTCCTCCACGCGCAGCTCGAACTTTTCGGCAGCAATCCCGTTCACTTGAACGCCCTGCGCCAAGGCCTCACTGCCGACACCGGAGCTGTCGTGACCACGCAAGCCCGACATTGCGCCGAGGCCTGCAATCGCGCGCGCGACCTCCAACTAAAAACTACGCCCGGCACCGCCGCCATCGCCGAGACGCACCTCACCAAGCTGGTCGAGGAACTGGTCGGCAACGCGTTCCAATATTCGCCCACCGACACGTCAGTCACGGTGCAGAGCTACGACGATGGCCATGATTTCCTGCTGACCGTCACGGACAAGGGACCAGGGGTGCCGCCGGAAAAAGTCGCAAGCCTGAACCAATCTGCGCCCGCCGCGCGCACGACCTCCGAACCGAACTTGACGGGCCTGGGCCTGCCCATCGCGCGGCGGTTGGCCGAGCTTCACGGCGGCAAGCTCCTCCTCACCAGCGAGCCGGGCAAGGGCACCGCCGTCCGCGTGAGCCTCCCGGCCCGCCCGCCCGAGGCGCCCGCGTCGGCTGGGGCATTGGTGCCGTGATGAATCACTCCCGGAGTTGCTCGGTGCGCCCGGCTGCACCTCTCGATTTGGAACTCACCGGCAGTTCTGCGCCAGCATCTCCTCGATGCGCGCCAGCCAGCGGCCCGCAGCGATGCCGATCCGCCGCAAGTCCCGCGCGGCGACGGGCAGCGCGGCGACGGTCGCCATCTGCTCGAGCTCGCGGCACAGCGTGGACGCCGCCTCGGCAGGCGCGCGCAGCTCGCGTTGCAGCTCCGCGCAGTCCAGCCCGGGCATCGCGGAAGGCTTGTCGGAGAAAATCTCATTTGTGAGCAGCAGCATGCGCGTGCCCGGCGCGTGCAACTGGCCCAGCCCGGCAATCAACGGCCTGGGTGCGGCGCCCCGGCCTCCTTCTCGATCAGCTCGCAGTAGCCGAGGATCGGGTTGATGGGCGTGCGCAAGTCGTGCCGCAGGGTGCGCAGCGCCTTGGTGCTTGCGGGCAGGTGCAAACGCCGTTTCTCCAAATCAGATTTCGGCTGGCTGGTGCTCATGCTGGAGGAGGCGGTGGCGACCGCAACAGAGCCTCCACCTTGGTCAGCAGCCGGGGCAGATCGACGGGCTTGGTCTCGAAATCATTGCAGCCCGCGAGGCGGGCCCGCTCCTCCTCGCCCACCATCGCGTGTGCCGTGAGCGCGATCACGGGGATGTGGCGTGTCGCCGGCGCGGCCTTGATGCGCTGCGTCGCCTCCCAGCCGTCCATCACAGGCAGGCCCAGATCCATGATGACCAGGTCGGGCAACTCCCGCTCCTAGCAGGCCACGCCCTCCTCGCCGTCCACCGCCATGACGACCTCGTAACCGCGGCGGATGAGCCGGCGGAAAAGCATGTCGCGGGTCATCTCGTTGTCTTCCACAAGGAGGATCTTGGGCATGACCTGCCCCTTTCTAGGGGCATCGCGTCGCCGTGCAAGCGTCCTTTTTCCGCCTCCAGGGGACCGGCGGTTGAGTCATCGGTTTGGCACGCATGGAAGCAGGTGAGCGAGGACTTCGCAGAGCGGCATCCACGCAGATGCCGCCCATGTCAGGCCCGCCCGTTTCGGTGCACGGCGGCGGAGGAGTTCACGCCTCCCGCCATTCGCCCGGGGTGAGCGTCTGTTCGGCGACGGTGTATTGGGCGCGCACGTCCCGACGATCGTTAAGCGGGATTCCATTTCGCTCGACCCATGCATGAGCTTCGAAAGCTCCGTCCTGCCTGCGGAAGCCCAGCCGAAGATCCCCCGGCGCTCCACCCCGCTCCAGCAAGGCCCACAAGACCAGGGAGCGCCGCAGGCATGTGGCCGGCCATGGGACGTTTCGCGCCGCCCGTGCTACCAGCCATGCAATTCGCTCGGGAGGAATCTCCGTCGTCGTTGCGTTGCGTCTGGCCCAGGATGCCAGCCGGACATGGCAACGCCGCCAGCCGCGCAGTCGGAGCTCGAGGTCCACCAAGGGAAGCATCAGGAAAGCCCGCAAGAACAGGCGGTGCTCCGCTCCGGAGAGGGCCGCGTAGTGCCGCCACTTACGCAGCAGTGTCATGGGGCCGGGCGGCTTCCTCGACGAGCAGTCCTCGCGCGGCGAGTTTTCCGGTCAATTCCAGGACATCAGCTCGCAGGGTGGCTTCGTCCACGGCGTATTCGGCCAGGAGTTTCTGGAGGGTCGCATCCAAGTCCCGCGTTTCCGCCAGCAAGTGCCAGATGCGTGTGCCAACTCCGTCCAGACTGTAATACTGCTCGGTCTTGAGGTTCAGGAGCACGGCGTCCTTGTCCAGCTTCTGCAACAAAACGCCTTCGCCAACGCGATACGAGCGCCTCAGACTGGTTGCGGTTGAGCTGTCCATTTCGCGACCATCATCCCCAATACTTGCCTCAAGGCAAGCGCCCTGTGGGACTATGTCGCGGCTGGGGCGATGGTCGGTGTTCGATCTTCAGCGGGCGGCAGCGCTCCTTCCCACGACTGGACACCGGCTGCTGAAACCAATTCGCCCTGTGCCGGGCCGGCAGCTCTACGGCACCATGGCGGCGTTGATCGTCATGGCTGCGGCTTGCAGGCCCGGGTGGTCCGGACGCGGTTGATCCACTCGGCGTGGCCGTCCACGAAACCCCAGTTCCAGCCCTCGCGGCCGTGGTTGTTCATGCTGTCGGGCCAGTTGTTGTAGTTCACGGGCCGGGGGGCGGCCAGGACATCGTCAGCGTCCACGAGGAGGATGTTGATGGCGGGGGAAATCGCGTCGTTGGGCTGCTTGCGGATGCCATTGCCCATGGGAGCCTGCTGGTAATATGGCCAATACTCGTAGCTGTGGCCGCCGGTGGCGCGTTCGCGGTCGCCGTTCGAGGTGGTGATCAAGTCCTGCAAGAACGTCGTCCAGCCAGCCGTGGCGGAGAGCGTGGGTCGGATGATGTTCTTGGTGCCGGAACAGATGAAGGACTTGAGCGCAGGGATGTAACGCGGGTAGAGCGAGACCGGGCCGCGATCATCACTCACACTCCCCGTGTAGTAGAACCATGTCGGCCAATCCTGCTCATAGACGTGCGCGGCCAAGAGAATCTGCTTCTGATTGTTCAGGCAGCCGATGCGCTTGGTGCGCTCCTTCGCCTTGGCCAGCGCGGGCAACAGCATCCCCGCCAGGATCGCGATGATGGCGATGACGACGAGCAGTTCGATGAGTGTGAATGCGGCCGGGCGGCGAGCCGCCACCGAGAAGTCGGTGTGCGTGTTCATGGCAGGAGAAGCGACTGGGCTATTGGCGGCCAAGCTGCGCCCGGCTTCAGGAACAGGCCATGAGATTTCGCGCATTAGACTTGAGCTTTTTTCCACCCGCGCTGGCTCAGGCCTGGGGCTTCACCGGCAGGTGTCGCGCGAAGGCCGCGCGCAGCTCCTTCTGCAAGTCCTCGGGCGAGGCGGTCTGCTTTTGCAAGATGCTGGTGACGCAGCCCGTGAGCCGCTGCTTGTCCTCCTCGGTGAGGTCCTTCGCGGTGAGCACGATGATCGGCACGTCGCGCATGTCCTTGCGCCCCCGCACCACCTGCACGAACTCGAAGCCATCCATCTCCGGCATCATCAGGTCCAGCAGGATGACCGAGGGCAGTCTCAGCCGGATGATCTCGAGCGCGGCGCGGCCATTGGATGCGACGACTGCGGGATAACCCTCCTTCTCCAGGTTGCGCCGGAGCAGGTGGCTGGAAATCTCGTCGTCCTCCACCACGAGGATCGGTCGGTCGCCGGGGGTGGGGCAGTGCTGGCGCAGCAGGGCGGAGAGGCGCGAATAATCCACGGGCTTGGTGAGAAACTCGGACGCGCCCAGGGCGTAGCCCTTGTCGTGCTCATCGCTCATCGTGATCATCATGATGGGGATGCCAGCCAGCTCGGGGTCCGCCTTGAGCGCGGCGAGCACGGACCATCCGTCCACCTCCGCCATCATCACGTCGAGGATGATGAGCGAGGGCCGGAGCTTGCTGGGCCATCACCAAACCCTGCCGGCCATCTGCGGCGGTCTGCGCGGAGAACCCTTCCTTCTGGCGGAAGCGCACCATCAGGTCGCGCGTGTTCGGGTCGTCATCAATGACCAGCACGGAGGGCGGGCCGCCTTGTGGGCGCGGCTGCGGTGCGGATGGGACGAGGGCGGCTGCGACCGGCGCGGGCGCGCGCCGCACGGGCAGGCCACGGTCAGCTCGCCGCCGAGCACCTCGGAGAATTTCCGGCTGATTGTCAGCCCCAGCCCCGTGCCACCGTATTTGCGCACCGTGGCGGTGTCCGCCTGCGAGAACGCCTGGAAGAGCTTGCCCATCTGCTCCGGCGTCATGCCGATGCCCATGTCGCTGATCTGCATGACCACCCAGTCGCGGCCGTCCACAGTCTCGGCACCAAGGCGCAAGCTCACCTTTCCCTCGCGCGTGAACTTGCACGCGTTGCCCAGCAGGTTCAGCAACGTCTGGCGGACCTTGGTCATGTCCGAGCGGATGGAAAGGCCGGCGGGCGGCGCGTCCAGCACTGGCGCGTTGCGGTTCTTCTCGGCCAGTGGACGCGGCGTGGCAGCCCTCCGCGCGCCGCCGGATGGGGGCGGGTGCGAGTCTCGAGGCTGGGTAAATGGCGCGCCTCATTGGACCGGATGCCTTCCCTAGTTGGCTCCCCAGAACCGCACTGGCCGGTATCGCGGCATCTCCGATGGGACGCGCGGAATGTGCCGTCCGCCCCGCAAAGATAAAGCCAAAAGCCGCCCAACCAACGGCCCGCGAACAGTCGTGCCATCCCCCGGTCGTGGCCTGCGCCACCGCATTTCGTCGCTGCCTTTTCAATCCCTTCGTGGCTGAATCCACCCCGCATGAGCTTTGCCGCCACCGACCTTGAGGAGCTGCCCGCGCAAATATGGCGCGACTTGGAACGCGCCGTCACTGATCCGGCCAGCCCGTTCCGCACGCCGGTGCTGGGCACCACGAACCTCTTCGAGTGCGCGATGCGCGTCGTCGTGCTGCGGCACGCTGACGGGGCCAAGCGCGAGCTGATGTGCTACTCGGACGCCCGCGCGCAGAAGGTCCACCAGCTCAAGCTCTGCGAGCAGGCCCACTGGCTTTTCCACGATCCCGCTCGCCGGCTCCAGCTCCGCATCAGCGCCCACACGATGGTTCACCAGAACGACCCCATCGCGCGCGACCACTGGCTTCGCGCACCGCTCGCGCACCGCAGAAACTACTCCGCGAACCAGCCGCCCGGCTCCGACATCCACGCGCCAGGCGACGCCATCGCGCCCGCCCTCAAGTCACCCAAGGTCACGGCCAAGGAGCTTGAGCCTGGCTACGCCAACTTCGCCGTGCTGGTCTCTTCCGTGGACCAGATCGAATGGCTCCAGCTCGCCGACACCGGCCACGTCCGCGCCGTCTTCAACTGGACAGTCGTGAAGTGGAGCGGCTTGTGGCTCGTTCCGTAGCTGGAAGTTTGGAGTTTGGAGTTTGAAGTTTGGGGTTTTAGTCTCCACGCGTGTTCCGTCCCTGCATTGACCTGCACGAAGGCAAGGTGAAGCAAATCGTCGGCGGCTCGCTGCAAGACAGCGGCGCGGGCCTGCGCACCAACTTCGTCAGCGAGCGGCCCGCGTCGTGGTTCGCGGAGCTTTACAAGCGCGATGGTCTCACCGGCGGGCACGTCATCCAGCTCGGTTCCGGCAACGAGACGGCGGCGCGCGAGGCTCTCGCAGCCTTTCCCGGCGGCCTGCACATCGGCGGAGGCGTGAACCTCGACAACGCGCGCGGCTGGCTCGCTGCCGGCGCTTCGCACGTCATCGTCACCTCGTGGGTCTTCCGGGATGGCCAGCTCGACTTCGACCGCGTGCGCGCGCTCGTGGCGGCGATCGGCAAGGAGCGGCTCGTGCTCGACCTGAGCTGCCGCCAGCGCGATGGCAAGTATTGGGTCGTGACGGACCGCTGGCAGAAGTTCACCGAGTTCACCGTGAGCGAGGACGCGCTGACGCGGCTCGCGGTGCATTGCGCGGAGTTCCTCGTTCACGCCGTGGACGTGGAGGGGCTGTGCCAGGGCGTGGACCTGGAGCTGGTGGAGCACCTCGCGCGCTGGTCGCCCATCCCGGTGACTTACGCGGGCGGCGCGCGGTCGCTGGCGGACTTGGAGGAAGTCACCTGGGCTGGCGGAGGCCGCGTGCACCTGACCATCGGCTCGGCGCTGGACATCTTCGGCGGCAACGGCGTGCGCTACGCCGACGCGGTGGCGTTCAACCAACGGCCGAATTGAGCCGGGCTTCACGCGCTTGCCGTGAGGATGTCTTTCGCGCAATCCCCGCCTTGCCAAATGGCCCTAAATCTCCCACGCTCCGCCCCAAGTATGAAGGCGACCTCGGCGCTCCTCGGGATGGCAGTGACGCTCGCAGCCCTCACCGCGCACGCGGATTACTGGCACGTCCCGCCCCGTGGCAACACCGTCCAGCTCGAATACGAGGCCGGCGCGGCGTTCCTCTCCGGTTCCCGCCTCTCGCTCGGCTCCGCTCGGCTCGGCAGCATTGATTCCACGCACTCCCACCTCGTTGCGGGTGTCGCGGTGCGGGCCACGGACGACTTCACCTTCCGCGTCGCCGCAGAGTATCGGCGCAACGACTTCGATGTCGGCCCCGGCGTCCCCATTCCCAACGTCCTGGGCAACGCCGGCCTCCAACTCACCGGCAACTGGGCGCTGCGCAACAACCTCTCCCTCTGGGTCAACGCCCGCCCCGGCATCTACAGCGACTTCCGCGACTTCGGCTGGGGCGACATGAACATCCCGTTCAACGTCGTGCTCGCCTGGCAGGCCAACGACGACCTCATGTGGCTCCTCGGCATGTATGTGGACCTGCGCTCCGAGTTTCCGGTTTACGGCGGCCCCGGCGTGCGCTGGCGCTTCGCGGAATACTGGACTCTCAACTTCGTCATGCCCCGCCCGCGCATCGAGTTTCAGGCCAGCGACGACCTCCTCCTCTACGGTGGCGCGGAGTGGCGGCAGGTCGCCTACCGCGTCGCCACCGACCTCGGCACCAAGTCCGGCTTCCCGGCGCTCAACAACCAGATGCTCGACTACCGCGAGCTTCGCTTGGGGGCTGGCCTTAACTACAGCTTCAGCCGGCACCTCAACCTCGGCCTTGAAGGCGGCTACGCACTCGAGCGCCGCTTCCACTACTACACCCAGCGCACGCAGCTCTCGGATAACGGCGCCGGCTACGTCGGCCTCACCGTCAACGGAAAGTTCTAGCGGAGCGCCGGCTTCCAAGCCGGTGCCAACAGGTTCAGAACAGCGACCCCTGCGCCGGCTTCTTCTGTTTCGCCTCCGAGTTGAGCAGCGTGAGGAAAGCCGCCTCATCCAACACCGGCACGCCCAGGTCCTGCGCCTTCGCCAGCTTGCTCCCCGCGTCCGCGCCGCAGACCAGATAGTGCGTCTTCGAGCTGACTGAGCTGGCGACGTTCCCGCCCAGCTCGCGAATTTTCGCCCCCGCTTCATCGCGGCCCATGCTCGTCAGCGTGCCGGTGATGACGAAAGTCCTGCCCGCCAACGGCGCGTCCGCCGTCGCCCCCTGCTCGCCTTTCGGATTGATCCTCAGTTCATGCAGTCTGCGCAAAACTCCCTGTCCGACTTCCCCCGCGAACCAGTCCAGCAACGCCTGCGCTGCGACCGGGCCAGCGACCACCACCGCGTCCAGGTCCGTTGCGCCCTTCCTCTTCGCCGGCGCTGCGAACCCGGTTGAAATGAGCTTCGCGCCCAGCGCGTTGGCCGCTGCGAGCAACTCCGTCTGCCGCGCGGCGAGCTGCTGCTTCTCCAAGTCGGACTTGTCCTTGTTCGCGCGCGCGCGCGGGCTGGCGGCCTCGGCGGCTTCTCGAAGGCGGTGCAGCTCCAACACGCCGTGGAGCAGCGTGGACTGCGGGATGCCTTCAAGGTCCGCGTGGAACTTTGCCAGGTCCCGAGCCGTTGTCTCGCCGATCTCGGGGATCGCCAGCGCGTGCAGCCAGCGCCAGAGCGGCATCGCGCGCGAGTGCTGCACAGCCTCGATGAGCTTCGCCGCGTTCTTTTCTCCGAAGACACGCGGCTCTTCGTCCGTGCCGAGGTTCAGCGCGCCGAGTTCGGTCAGCTTGAGGTTGAAGACATCAAGCGGCTCGCTCACCAGCCCGCGCTCGATGAGCTTCTCGGCCACGATGCCGCCCAGCCCTTCGAGATCGAGCGCCTTGCGCGCTGCGAAGTATTCCAGACGTCGCGTCTTCTGCGCCGGACAGCCCGCGACGTTCTGGCAGCGCCATGCGACTTCCTCGACGCCGCCTTCTTCCTCCCTCTCCCCCATCGGGAGAGAGGGCCGGGGTGAGGGGGGGCGTGGACCTGCGGCATCCGTTTCACCCGTCGCCCGTGCCGGCGACTTGCAGTCGCCGTCAGTTGCATTCGTGGCCACGCGGAGCAGCGGTTGCAAACCGCCGGCACGGGGTGCCTTGATCTTGTCCTTCGCAATCGCCCCGCCGCACGCCGGGCACTTGCCGCCGACGTGCTTGAACAGATCAAAGTCTTTCGCGCCATCAGGCCGCTTCGTTTTCATCACCTCGAAGACTTCGGGGATCACCATGCCCGCCTTGCGGATGACCACCGTGTCGCCGATACGGATGTCCTTGCGGCGGATCTCGTCCTCGTTGTGCAGCGTGGCGCGCGCGACGGTCGAGCCTTGCACGAACACCGGCTCCAGCTCCGCCACGGGTGTCAGCACGCCGGTGCGGCCCACCTGCACGGTGATGGCCCGCAGCACCGTCTCGGCGGGCGTGATCCACGGGATGGGCTTGTGAACTATCGCGTAGCCGGGCGCGCGCGTCTTCGCCGGAATGCGCGCGCAGTCGGCGAGGTCGTTGACCTTCAACACGACGCCATCAATCTCGTAGGGCATCCGCGTGCGCAGGTCGCGGTCCTCGTCGTAATCGCAGACGACGTGCTCGTGGTAATGGCGAAGAACTTCGTCAATGCCGTCGCACACCCACCACGCGGACTGCACCGGCAGGCCGAACTCGCGGAGCTTCGCCAGCATCTCGGCGTGCGAGGCGAACTCGATGCCGTCGCACACGCCAACCGCGTAGAACACCGCGCGCACCGGGCGCTGCGCGACAATGCGCGGGTCGTGTTGCTTCAACGTGCCGCTTGTCGCGTTGCGCGCGTTGGGCAACTGCGCCTCGCCAGCGGCGGCGAGCTTGGCGTTGAGCGCGTCGAACTCCCTCGTCGCCATGTAAGCCTCGCCGCGCACTTCGATCAGCGCGGGCGGATGCTTCGCGCCGAGCTGGAGCGGAATCGAGCGGACGGTGCGGAGGTTCGTCGTGATGTCGTCGCCCTGTCGTCCATCGCCGCGCGTCGCGCCGAGCACGAGCTTGCCATCGCGGTAATGGACGCTGATGGAGACGCCGTCCACCTTCGGCTCCAGGATGTAGCTGACGCGCTCTTTGCCGAGCTGCTTACGAATGGTCGCGTCGAACGCACGAAACTGCTCCAGCGTCCGCTCGTCCTGCAAGCGGTTGCGCCGCTCGCGGTCGGGTTCGTCTTCCTTCGTCGGCAAATCAGACGCCGGGATTTTCTCCAACGAAAGCATCGGCTGCGCGTGCGTGACACGCGTGAAGCTTTCGGTAAGCCCGCCGCCGACGCGCTGGCTGGGCAAATCCGGCGTGACGAGGTCGGGGAAGTCCTTCTCCAGCGCGAGCAGCTCGGTGTAGAGCACGTCGTATTCGCGGTCGCTGACTGCCGGGCGCGCCTCGACGTAATAGGCGTGGTCGTGCCGGCGGATTTCGTCGGCGAGGTGTGCGTGGCGGGACTTGGCTTGGGCGTGCGTCATCTGGACGCGCGCAGTTTGCCGAAATGCGCCGCGCCCGCAAAGGCAAAGGCGAATCAGTCATTGCTTCGAACCGTCGATTGACTTGGACCGCCATGAACAACACCTCGTCCCGTCGCCGGTTTCTCGTTGCCACTGCCATCGCCGCCTCCGCTCCCGCACTGCTGCGCGCTGCGGAGGGTCCGAAGCTCAAGGCTGCCGTCATCGGTCACACCGGGCGCGGCGATTACGGCCACGGCCTCGACATCATTTTCACCGGCCGCCCGAACATCGAGCTGGTCGCCGTCGCGGACGCGAATCCCGACGGCCTTGCCAAGATGGCGGCGAAGCTCAAGGCCCCGCGCCAATACGCCGAATACCGCGCGATGCTCGAAAAGGAACGTCCGCAGCTCGTCAGCATCGCCCCGCGCCATTCAGACCAGCATCACGCGATGGGCATGGCGGCGGTCGCCGTCGGCGCGCACATCTGCATGGAGAAACCCTTCACGCCCACGCTCGTCGAGGCGGACGAATTGCTGGCGGCGGCGGACAAGTGCGGCTTGAAAATCGCCGTCGCGCACCAGACGCGCATGGCCCCCGGCGCTGTCCACCTCCGGCAACGCATCGCGGACGGCCTGATCGGCGAAATGCTCGAAATGCGCGCTTGGGGCAAGCAGGACGCCCGCGCTGGCGGCGAGGACATGATCGTGCTCGGCACACATCTCTTCGACCTCATGCGCCTTTTCGCGGGCGACCCGCAGTGGTGCACCGCGCGCGTCACCCAGGGAGGCCGCGACATCACGCCTGCCGACGCGCGCCTGATGAAGGACAACGTCGGCCCCATCGCCGGCGACGAGGTCAGCGCGCAGTTCGGCTTTGCGAAGGGCGTGACCGCAACCTTCACGAGCCGGGGCAAGCTGCGCGAGCACACAGGCCATTGGGGCATCGAGTTCATCGGCACGAAGGGCGCGGCGCGCCTGCTCGCGAATCTCCCGCCGCAAATCTTCCTGCTGAAGTCCAGCAGCTGGAAGCCCGACGGCAAGGCCGACGAGTGGCGCAAGCTGCCGGACGACCCCACGCTCAACATCCCCGCCGCCGCGCAAGGCTTCACGCCCTCCAACGCCCGCCTCGTGGACGACTGGCTCGATGCCATCGCCAGAAACCGCGCGCCCGAGTGCAGCGGCCACAACGCGATGAAGGCCGTCGAGATGGTGATGGCCGTGTATCAGGCCGCGCTGGCCGCCAAGCGCGTGCCGATGCCGCTCGCTAATCGCAAGCACCCGCTCGTCACTTGAGGGTGGCGCGATTCTTTGGCCACAGGTAGGCCCAGATGAAAATCGGAGAATGGCAACCCCGGCATCCATGGAAAACCCCATCTGTGTTTCATCCGTGTCTGGCTGCGGGCCGTGTTGTCCGAACTTTGTTGCTGAAAAGGCCCGGCGGACTGGTAGCGTCCCGCCGTCAAGCCGCCCGCACCATCCACGCAACTGACCCGCATCACCACTGCCGTCGCGCTCCTGCTCGGGACGCTTGTGGCGGCTGCTCAGGGGACCGCGTCGGTCGAGGGCACGGTCACGTTGCCCAAGCCACCGTCGCAGGTGAAAATCAATCCGCGCTACGCGGCGCAGGCCGGGGCGTTGCTCCCGCCGGAGCCGCCCACAGCCGTCGTCTTCCTCGAAGGCGCGCCGCTCCCGGCCGATGACAAGCCTGCGACGAACGTCGTGCAGGTCGCGCAGAAGGGTATGCAATTCGGGCCGGGGCTCATCGCGGTGCGCAAGGGCACGCGCGTCGAGTTCCCGAACGGCGATGACTTTTACCACAACGTCTTCTCCTACTCGAAGGCCAAGCGCTTCGACCTCGGCCGCTTCCTGAAGGACGAGAAGCCCGCCGCCGTCACGTTTGACCAGCCGGGCGTGGTGAAGCTCTATTGCGAAATCCACGAGCACATGCGCGGCTCGGTCGTCGTGCTGGACACGCCTTACTTTGTGAAGTCTGACACGAATGGAGTCTATCGCCTCACGGGTCTGCCCGCCGGCCAGTTCAAGCTGAAGGCGTGGATTGACGACAAGATTTCCTTCGAGCAGCCGGTGGAGTTGAAGCCGGGCGCGGCGTCGCGTGTCAACTTCCCCGGTTCGCCCTGAAGGGAACCACTCACCGGCACTGACCAGCACTAATGAAGAGCCAGCAAGAGCATCTCGGAGCGCCGGCTTCCGGCCGGCTTTGCGCCAGCGGTCGCGTTTCGGTTGGTCGCGCGATAAGCCGGCTGCAAACCGGCGCTCCGCCGATTTGGCAGCCGGTTCCATTAGCGCCAGTCAGTGCCGGTTAGTGGTTCATCAGCCACCCGCCATGCCGCGCCTCAGCTTCCGCTACAAGCTCCTCTTCGCGATGATGCTCGTCGTGGGCGGCGTCTCGGGCGTGACGCTTTTCCTCACACAGCAGCGCGTGCAGGCCGCCTACGAAAAACTCTTTGAGGACAAGCTCGAGGAGCAGCTCACCCACGTCCCGCGCGAACAGGAATTGCGCATCGGTGAAATCAAGAAGGAGTGCGCCCGTTTCGCCGGGTTGCGCCGCATTTTCGCCGCCCTTGAGGAGCGTGATGTGGAGCAACTTTACCTCACGGCCCAGGACGAGTTGCGGGTCATTCTGGGCAGCGACGAAGTTTCCACCAATGCCGGGTTTCAGCTTCCGCCGCCCGCCGCTCTGCCGGAGAAGCCCGCGCCCATGCCGGCTGGACCGGGGGGGAAACTCCGTCCCGCGCTGAAAGACGCCGCGCGCAAGGCCATCGCCGGCAAGCAAGCCCGCGCCCCGCGCGTTCCCTACCTTGGCTTCCTCGATGCGGATGGCAAAGTCCTCGAAGCCCCGGAACTAGGCCGCTTCCTCACCGCCGATCGCCGCTTCTTCCTCGACCGCATCACCCGCTTCGGGAAGGTCATCGGACACCTGCAGGAGCAGCAGGTCGGCTATCTCGAACTCCGCAACGGCCGCATCACCGAGATCATCGTCACTCCCGTCCGGGACGACGAGAAGCTCGTGGGAGCCGTCGTTTACGGCATTCCCTTCTTCGATGTCGCGGCAGACGCCACCGAGCGCGCCATCTCCGAGATCACCGACATCGAGAGCGGCACCCTCCTTGAGGGCAAGCTATACACCCACACCATACCGGAAGTCGTCCGCGTCGAATTGACCCGCCGCCTCACTGACGAAATCACCACACACACGCAGGCCCGGGAAGACCTTCTCATCTCCATCCACGGCATCCCCCATCGCATCTTTTACACCGCGCTCAACGAAGGCTCGCGGCTGCCCATTGCCTACAAGATCGGCCTTTACTCCTGGGAGACCGCTCTCCAAGCCCAGGCCGACCTGCGATCCCAAATCCTGGGCTTCAGTGCCGTGGCCATGTTCATTGCCCTCCTCGTCAGCCTCCTCCTGGCCCACGGCCTCTCCGTGCCCATCCGCGAGCTGGTGGGCGGCACCGAGCAGATCAGCAAGGGCAACTTCAAGGTGCAGGTGCCCGTGCGCGGACGGGACGACATGGGCCAGCTCGCGCAGTCCTTCAACGAGATGGCCGCCGACCTGGCGCTCAAGGAGAAGTATCACTCCATCCTCCACACGATCGCCGACAAGGACGTCGCGCAGCAGCTCCTCGACGGCAAGATCGCCCTCGGCGGCGAGTTGCGCGAGACCACCGTGATGTTCTGCGACATCCGCGGCTTCACCGCACTCACACAGAACATGAACCCCACCGAGATCATCGCGCTGCTCAACGAGCACATGACCGTGCTCACCAAGATCGTCACCGAGCACCACGGCGTCGTGGACAAGTTTATCGGCGATTCCATCATGGCCCTCTTCGGCGCCCCCAAGAGCTACGGCAACGACGCGCTCAATGCCGTTCGCTGCGCGCAGCGAATGATGGCCGAGCGCGCCAAGCTCAACGAAACCTCGCGCTACCATCTCCAGATCGGCATCGGGCTGGCCAGCGGCCAGGTGCTCGCCGGCAACATGGGCTCCGCCGACCGTTCCAACTACACCGTGCTCGGCGAGCGCGTGAACCTCGCCGCCCGCTTGTGCAGCGTCGCGGCGCGCGGCGAGATCGTCCTCGGCCCCGCGACGCGCGAGCAGCTCGGCGACCTCATCACCGTCGAGCAGATGGACCCGCTCCAGCTCAAGGGATTTAGCGACAGCGTCGTGGCGTTCAAGCTGGTCGAGGTGCGAACGGAACCGCAGACTGTCGCCCAGCCCGCGTGAAAACTCTTCTGACAAACGTGCTCGTGCTGCTGCTCGCAGCTTCGCAACTGGCAAACGCGCAGGAAGCGTTGCTCCAGCGGCTCGACGACGCGCTCACTTACCAGTCGTCGGGCGGCCTCTTCCGTTCCGACCTCAGCGGCTTGGTGGATGTCGAGGGCTACTTCATTGACCATCGCCCGCCTGGATTGCTCTTCGGCAACGCCGACCTGTTCAACCCGCGCCTTTCGCTCTTCCTCGACACTCATCTCGGCTCGCAGTTCTACAGCCTCGTCCAGTTCCGTGCCGACCGTGGCTTCGACCCGCGCGCGATGCCCGATGGCGACGCGCGCTTCGACGAATACCTGCTGCGCTGGACGCCCTGGGAGGACGGGCGGCTGAACGTGCAAGTGGGCAAGTTCGCCACCGTCTTCGGCAAGTGGGTGCAGCGGCACGACTCGTGGCAGAACCCCTTCATCACCGCGCCGCTGGCCTACGAGAACGTCACGACCATCACCGACCAAGCCGCGCCCGGCACCCGCGCGGCGTTTCTGGGACGACGCAACGTCGCGGATACAAAGGCCACGTGGTTGCCGGTCGTATGGGGCCCGGCCTACACCAGCGGCGCGAGCGTCTTCGGGCAGTTGGACAAATTCGACTACGCGTTCGAGTTCAAGAACGCCTCGATCTCCTCGCGCCCGAACGCGTGGGATGCGAAGGACTTGGGTTGGGAAAACCCGACCGTCTCCGCACGCCTCGCGCACACCCCGAACGCCGCATGGAACTACGGCGTCTCCGCCAGCCACGGCGCGTATCTGCTCCCGGCTGCGGACGCGACAGTGCCGGGCGGCTACAGCCGCAGCAGCTACCGCCAGACGACCATCGGCACCGACCTCTCGTGGTCACACCACGGCTGGCAGGTCTGGGGCGAGGCGATGGTGGCTCGCTTTCAGGTGCCGAACGTCGGCAACGCGGACACGTTCACCTACTTCGTGGAGGCCAAATACAAGTTCACCCCGAGCCTCTTCGCCGCCGTCCGCTGGAACCAGCAGCTCTTCGACACCGTGCCGGACGGGGCGGGCGGCGCGCAGCATTGGGACCGCAACATCTTCCGCGTGGACACCGCGCTGAGCTATCGCTTCACGCGCCACCTGCAAGGGAAACTCCAATACAGCCTTTCGCACGAAAATGGTCCGGTTCAGCAGGGAGAACAGCTTTGGGCGGCGCAACTGACGGTAAAGTTCTGAAAGTGGAGTCGGCTCAGGGCAGCCTCTCAGCCCTTTCATGCGTTCGTGACGAGGGAAGAAGCTCGGTTATTTGTGCTTGGGCTCACCCTCTGGTTTCGTCAGAGTATGCGGCGAAAGATAAATTATGGCCCGAACGCAAATGAGTTGGCAGCGGATCAATTGGTATAACACGGTGTTCCTCTTGGGCACGGCGGTCGTGACCTTGACGGCGGTGCCCGTTTACCTGTGGCACTCCGAACTCTCCTTGTTCAACGCGGGCCTCTTCCTCCTGTTCTTCATCCTGACGGGCCTGAGCATCACGCTGGGCTACCACCGGCTCTTCTCCCACCACGCCTTTCAAGCGGCCTGGCCAGTGCGGTTGGTCACGCTCATCTTCGGCGCGGCGGCGTTCGAGAACTCCGCGCTGACGTGGTGCGATGACCACCGTCGGCATCACAAACACACCGACCACGAGGAGGATCCCTACGACATCTCGAAGGGTTTCTTCCACGCGCACATGGGCTGGATCATGTTCAAGCTCGGCGAGCCGCCCACCTTCGCCAGCGTGCCGGACCTCGAGCGCGACCCGCTGGTGCGGTGGCAGCACAAGTATTACGTGGTGATCGGGGTGCTCGCGGGTTTCGTCCTGCCGGCCGTCCTCGGCTGGTTCTGGGGCGGCGCGGACGCCGCGCTCGGCGCGTTCCTCATCGCCGGAGTCGCGCGCACCGTGTTCGTCCATCACTCGACGTTCTTCATCAATTCGCTCTGCCACACCCTTGGCACCCAGCCCTACTCCGACCGCTGCACGGCGCGGGACAGTTGGTTCATGGCGTTCTTCACCTTCGGCGAGGG
>SXGQ01654220.1_pt1 | contig 26167 bp, 21 predicted proteins | sample 3178371 | NCBI WGS metagenome assembly SXGQ01 (sample SAMN11356859, study PRJNA531348) | freshwater metagenome | isolation source: freshwater sample F1-20 | place: China: Fuxian Lake, Yuxi | collected 2017-12-25 | reverse complement strand
AACCAGAACATCATCTACTTCGCGTTTGGCGTCAACATTGTTGGAATTGTGATAACAGGATGGCTCTGGCCATTGTTCGCACCAACTGACTGGATGGAACAATCACCACTCTTTGCAGTCATTTATCATCAATTCGGGTCCTTCGCGGTGCTGTTGAACTCAATGCGACTTCTATGGTTTCAGCGGGAGTCATCACTTGCGGCTTCCTCATCACTTTCCAAGCTTGCTGACGGGGCTGGTTCCCTCCTCGATAGAATTCTCGACATCGATGAGCATATTGATTTTGTCTTTCACAACTGGCAGAAAGTCTTGGCAGGCTTTTCATCGGCTATCATCTTGGTCTGGCTTTCATTGGGATTGATCCAGATCCAATCAAATGAAATCGGATTGGTCCAAAGATTGGGCAGGCTTCTTGATGACCAACTGGAACCTGGCCTCCACTGGCGCCTGCCTTTCCCATTCGAAAAAGTCACCCGCATACAACCCGCGAAAGTCCGCACCATTGAAATCGGCTTCCGTACTCTTTCCAACGGAAAAGTTTCATCTGAATCGGGCGCCTGGACCAGCAGGCATGAAAGCGAGGGATTTTACAGGGTTCCCGATGAAGCAGTCATGATCACAGGCGATGGCAACCTCATGGAAATCCAGGGCAGCATCCGCTATGTGGTCACCGATCCGAGAAAATTCCTTTTCAATTGCAATGATGTTGATGCGATTCTAAGGGCCAATACCGAGTCTATTTTGAGGGAATTGGTTGGCTCCAAGTCCCTAGGCGCGCTATTGACCGAGGACAGGGGCAAGTTCCAATTCCAGGCTGCCAACCTTCTCGAATCCCGCATCAACAGCCTTGATTCATCCGTCATGGGGGTCAAGCTGGAGGGATTATCACTGCATGACTTGCACCCGCCCCAGGAGGTTGTACGATCTTATTATGCGGTCACCCAGGCCATGGAGATGCGCGACAGGAAAATCAATGACGCCCAAGGCTCCGTACTGATCAAATTGGCTGATGAATTCGGAAGGGCACTTTTGAAAGAAAGACTCGCCCAGGCCTATCGTGATGAAATCATTGACAAAACCAAGGCTCAGACGGATGTTTTTTATTCAATCCTTTTTTCAAGAAACGGCCCCTCCACATTTGATGATTTCATTCTGATTTCCCAATCCCTGCTGGATGTCCTGAAGGGGGCAAAGCCTGAGGAAGTCGCGAGAATCACCCTTGCGCAATTGAAAGACCGAAGGGAATCATGGAAAACTATCGCTGATTTCCGAAGATTCTGGAATGCTATTTCCTACGCGCTTTCGGGAAGGGACAAAATCATCATCGATTCAGATAAACCTGTAAAAAGCAATCTTTGGCTGCTTCCCTCTGACTTTTTCCGAATTCCCGGATTTTCTTCTTCGGCAGACCGGCCAAAAAGCTCCCCCCGAAGTTCTGATGGAGGACTCTAACCTTGAGAATTTTCTTTATAACCATTTTCGCCCTCCTTGTTTTAATCGCGCTTCCCCAGTGCTTTTTCACCGTGGATCGCGCTGAGTTCGTCTACCTAACCCAGTTTGGAAGACACCTTGGAACTTTTGATGGCGCTGACCCGGCACAGGCGGGCCTGCATTTCAAATTGCCATGGCCAGTTCAATCGGTCCTACGCTTGGACAGAAGAATCCAATTCTTTGATCTGCCAAGTGTTGAACTGCTGACCCGTGACACCCAACGGAACACCATAGATAAAACCCTTAGTCTCGACGCCTATATCTGTTGGCGTATACGGGATGCAAAGGGAGTTGACACTTTTCTTCGCACTGTGAACAGCATGGAGGGCGCCCGGGCGATTCTTGCCCAGCGCATCAATTCCGAACTGGGCGCTGCAATTGGAACCATGGAGCTTGATGACCTGGTAAGCACGGATGAGGGCAAAGTGGAAAAACAACGGGAAACCCTGCGAGCCAGGCTTTTACTTGAACCAGGGCGGGTTAACGGGAAATCCCTCCAGGTATCCGCCTCTGAGGATTACGGCATCGATGTAGTGGATATCAGGCTTCGAAGGGCCAACCATCCACCCGCGGTCAGGCAGGCTATTTTTGATCGGATCATAAGCGAGCGCGACAAAAAAGCCGCCCAATACCAAAGCGAGGGAGAGCGCAAAGCCGCCGATATCCGCAGCGCTGGCGAGAAAAAAGTCGCGCAGCTTCGCGCCTCAAGCGAGGCGGAATCAATTCGTATGAAAGGGCAGGCGGAGGCGCAATCAGACCGCCTTCGCTCGCAGGCCCAGTCCAGGGATCCCCAGTTCTACACATTTCTTAAAAAGCTTGAGGAATATCAGCGAATTCTGGGAGACAATAAAACCGTGCTTCTATTGGGCACCCATCGCGAATTGTTCGACCTTCTTTTTTCTCCGCCCCAAGGTTCCATAAAGATTCCCGAGACCAAGGGCGCAAAGCCATGAGAAAAAGCTTTCTTTTCATTTTGGCGGGCTGCATGGCTTTGTATCTGCTGACTGGTTTCACCCAGGTCAGGCCGGGTGAGAAAGGCGTGATCAGGCGCTTCGGCAAACCCCTCGCCCAACTCGCCGAACCCGGCCTTTGCATCGGCCTTCCCTGGGGGATGGATCGCGTCGATAAAATCGCCGTCGACAAGGTGAATAATATCGCGGTGGGTTTTTTTGAAGATGATGGCGGAAAACCACTTCCATCCGGGCAGATGCTTACAGGCGACAATAACCTCGTAAATGTCCAAGTCACCGTTTATTACAAGGTTGAGCCTGGCATGGAGGTTGATTTTGCAATCAACGCCCCCATAATTCCCGAATTTATTAAACGCTATGTTGAATCTGAAACAGCCCTTTGGATCGCAAGCAAAACCGTTGATGAAGCCCTGCTTACCGGCAAAATATCCATGGGGCCAGCCATTCTAAACAAAGCTTCATTGCGCATAAAAGACTGCAACCTGGGAATCCAGCTCCTAGATGTGCGGGTTTCCATGGTTGCGCCCCCCGACGAGGTCAAACCATCTTTTGATGCGGTTGCAAGGGCCCAAACCTCCGTCACCACGATGCTTAACAAGGCGGAACAAGATACCGAAAGCAAACAACGACAGGCTGAATCAGATCAATTTAGGCTCGAACAGGAAACCCTCGCCCTTGCCAACAGCATGATTCTTCAGGCGGGAAAAGACGCTGAACGATTCCTCGCAAGACTGGAACAATATCTGGAGGGTAAAAAAAACAATCCTGATTATCTGCTCCAGATATGGCAGGAGGAACGAGGCAAAATCTTCACCAAACTGCGTGAGCAGGGCAACCTTGGATTATTGGACCAGTATCTTGGGGCGGGTGGACTGGAAATTAACCTCATGCCATTGGGGCAGAAAACCAAACCTTGATGTCTTCAATTTTAAACTTTTTAATCAGCTTTATTTTTGCTCTTTGCTTTCATCTCGCTAGTTATTTTCTGCACCAGGTTGCCTGCCTCCGCGAACTTATCTTGCGCTTCATTCACCATTCTTTTGTCTTTGGATTTTATTCCATCTTTTAAAAGAGTCTGGGCGGCGACCTGTGTTTTCAAATATGTGACAAAATCAGGGTACCAAGCAGACCAACGATCGGGAACTTTTTTAAAGCCATCAAACTTTGTCGCATAATCAGACCAAACCGGGATAATTTCTGTTTCCAAAAGTGTCGCGAACCGATCTTCCCCAAGCTTGGTTTTTCTCATTAGTTTTTCGCCATTGGAAAACTTTTCGAGAAGGGATTCCTCCTCCTTGCCAAATTTTTCAAAAGTCTTGATCGCCAGGAATTTATCTGATGTCTCTTTTTGCAGCATAATCCAACTTCCCCAGCATAATGCAATTCCAAAGACCAACAATACCGCATGCCTAAGGATAGGGGTTTTTAAAATCATGTTTTTTTGCAACAACCCTGCAAGTGTACCGATCAAAAATCCCGCAAGTGCCCCACCCCCATGGGCCGCCTGGTCCACACCTGCAAGAAAAAACACAAAGGCGATATTTAAAACAATGAAGTTCAAGGCCCAAAATCGAAGCTGACGCATGATCGCTGCTGACATGCCCGGGGGCTTTGCCAATAAATATCCAAGCAAACTTCCGAATATTCCAAACAATGCGCCCGATGCTCCAGCGCTAACTCCAAACTCATTCCACCAAAGGCTGGCTTCGCTGCCTCCGATCGCGCTAACAAGATAAAAAATCAGAAATGTTGTGCTGCCAAACAACCTTTCAAGAAATGGGCCGACTTTCCAAAGCACAAACATGTTGACACCAAGGTGGACCAATCCGATGTGTAAAAAAGCACTGGATAGAATCCGCCAAGCTTCACCATCCATGGTCCTTGTGCCGGCATTTGCGCCCCATGAAAGAAGCTGATCGGTGGTGGGTTGAAACAGATCAACACCGGACTGTAACATGACCAGGAAAACCAGGATGTTAATCGCCAGCAGGATGTAACTTATGGGGGCCCATGGGCTTTTTTTTGCTAGCAATGCTTGGAAAGATTCAACATCCTGCACTTCTTCAGATTTTAATTTGTCATCAACCACATGGTCCGGACTCAAATAACAAATCTTGCAGATTTTAATTGCAAGAGGTTTATTGATACCCTTGATTGCAAAGTTATACCCTTCATCCTCCATGTTATGATGCATCAACTCCACTTTTTCAGGTGGATAAATCAAGTGGGTATCATAGAGCGAAAATTGCATAGTTCCCCGGTTATCAATGGCAACATGGGAAATGTTGCTGATGGGGGTGATGATCCCCAATGGAGAGGCAATTGTGATCGTGCCATTGGAAACGATGAGTCTCAGGCTTTTTTTCCATTGGGCATAGGTTGAAAATGCCGCCAACAGCACAAGAAATCCAAATACAACATTCTTGTTGTCGGATGGGGGCAATGAGAAAATGATCGCGCCAAGAACAAACAGGGAAAACGCAAAAGTCATGATAAAAGGCCAGACTTTGGGCGTTATTCGGATTCTCGTTCCCGACAAGGGTCCTTGATTATTGTTAAGATCCAATACCATGAAAAAAAGTCCCGCGGAAAGATTGCTCGAGATCCGATCTCGATTAGTCCATTAAATTACGATATAAGAAATCTTGTGGGAATCATTCCCGCAACTGTTTAGGAACCTAATGGCATGATGCAGATCTTATTTCGCATACCTGTTTATACCAACTTTACACCGGAAGGTATCCCTGTTTACGGTTTTGGGATGATGCTTTTCATCGCATTCATCGTATGCACATGGCTTGCCGGGAAACGGGCTGTCGCAAAAGGCATCGAGGCACAAATCGTGCATGATCTGTCCGTCTGGATTTTTGTGGCGGGGTTACTTGGCGCGCGCACCCTTTTCCTCTATGAACAAAAACTTACCCTCACCGAATTCCTAATGAATTTCCCAAGGATTTGGGATGGTGGAATCATCCTTTATGGTTCGGTTTTGGGGGGTACCCTGGGCTTTTTCGCCTACTGGTTCAGAGTCTTGCGTCCAAGGCGCATAGAACCCCTCCTGGTCATTGATATCCTCGCACCATCAGTCGCGCTGGGAATTGCGATCGGAAGAATAGGCTGCTTGATGAATGGCTGTTGTTTTGGGCAGATTGTTGAACCAACCCAGAATGCATTCGAGATTCACTTTCCGCTGTCTGCGCCCGCCCGGTATGACCTGACCCGCCTGGGATTCCAAACTTCGACCGGGTTCACTTTTTCAGAAAATCAAAAAGGGCAGGGTGCGGTCATCGGCAAAGTGGAGCCCGAATCCGCTGCAAAGAAAGCGGGCATCGTCGAGGGTGATATCATCATCGAAGCCGAGGGAAGGCTGGTCAAAAATCCATTCGATCTGGGAATGATCCTTAATAACGATTGGCCCCGGGGAAAAAAAACACTTCAACTCAAGATACTTGGCAAACAGGAATTAATCATTCAACCTCATGGACTGGGCCTTCACCCTGCCCAACTCTATGAAACAATGAGTATGATTTTGCTATTATTCCTGCTGCTTTCATTCGAACCATTCCAAACCAAAGTAGGTCAATTGACAGCCATTTTAATGATGTGCTACGCCATGCACAGGTTTTTGAATGAATTGCTGCGAAGTGATCCAAGGCCGGTATCCTTGGAAAGTAATGTAAGTGTTTTCCTGTTTCTAGCGGGGCTTTTGCTTTTGGGCTGGATTCAATGGAAAGGGACCATAATCAAAAGGCAGGAATCAAGCCAACCCATGTCGGAAAGCCATCCGGCTTGATTCACTAAAACCCAATTCCACTTTTATAATCCCATATTAACAACCAAGGGACGCACATGGAAAGTTTCAAAAAACAAGACATAACTTAAGAGCGTTGAGATTACAGAAACTTATTTCTTTTTGTTTTTTGAATTATCGGCTGGGGCTTTGAAAGACGAATCTTTGCCAATGACCATGACCATGGTTGCAAAAAGATCATCATCATCTTTCTTGTTATTTTTGCCCCCCGACGACTTCCCGAGGGTCACTTCTACGACAGAACCAGGAGCTAACTCGTCTATTTTAACTTCATAACCGGGAAGATTGGGGTTGCTCCCCTTCAGGGCTTTAAGTTCCTCAGCAGTGTATTTTTTGATCGAACCTTTGTCATCGTAAGCTTCGAGAAGGGTTTTGCTCCGAATTTTTGTTGCATCCTTGATCGGGACATCAACCTCAACCCACTCGGTTGCAACCTGCAAGGATTTTAATAACTGGATTTGCTTAGCCATGGCTTGAGATGCCTGGGAATTTGGAGATTTGTTCTTACCGTTTTTATTATTATCATTTTTGCCATTTTTGTTATTGTTGTCGTTCTTGTTGTTATCTTTGTCCCTGTCATCATTTTTCTGAACAAGTTTTTGAACAGGAATTTGTACCGTGATATTTTTATTAGTGGGGGCAGATGAAACCCTGCCAACGAAATGATTTGTTTGAAGTTTTGAAATGTTGGATTTGGAGAAGGTCTCAAGCGACTTTTTTTTGTTATTTTTATCCTGCCCGGAGGCGGAAATAACCAAACAAACCAACGAAATCAAACTGAGGGAAGCATATTTTAGATACATTGCCTGATTACTTTCACAAAGAATGAAAAGAGCCTGACATTTAGACACATTATCTTTGTAAAAGTTTCGGATTTAAAGCAAAAAACAATGAAAACAGGTCAAATAAGCAATTTTCAAGGTGCTTTTGGCTGAATTTGGGCATTCACCGATTCAACCCTGATGCCCTCTATTGCATTCACCAAGTCGGTAAACTCGGCTTGGGTAAGGTTCCCACTGGCACTGAGTCGAAGATTGCCTGTGGGATCGATCACCACCAAATTTGCGGAACTAGGTTTGAACTTGAAGGTGGTGCGCATGGTTTCATTAAAATCAAGCCAAACCGGCACCTCTGGTGATGCTTTTTGAAACTGATTTCGAATGAAAACTTTCACGAGGTTTGGAACCTTGCCAATGCTGGCGACTGCTATGGTATGAACCTCGGGCGCACGGGTCCCCGGAGGCTGATTTGCGATCTCCAACACAGGTGCAAACCGTGCCTGTCCCGGATTTTTACCCCGGGCCTGTGGATGGAACGATTCATGAATCGCCTGGCCCAGAAGCTTGTTTGAATCCGCCCCCTCCTTGTCTCCAAACAACAAAATCACCACATCACTTTTGTAATTATCGAGCCTGTAAGGTTTTTGGAACTGGTCTTCCATCTCGATCTTTGGGACTTGAACGGGACGATATATCAAAACCTCTGCATTCAAAGGCAAAGCTACCAGAAAGAACACAAGAACCGAGAATCGGAATTTAAGTTTCAAGATAAGACTCCGTCCGAGACAGACTGGGGATTTGCAGATTGAAACTTCATCATCGCAAACCCCAGGAATGCCAGGCTGAAAACAAAAGTCACAAGTGCGCAAATGGACGCATCAAAAAAGCCCATTCCCTGCCAGATGACCCCTTCAAAACCCTTGATCATCCAAGTGGTTGGAAGAGCAAGTGAGATTTTCTGCACATAACCCGGAAGCATGAAGGAGGGAAGCCAAAGTCCGCCAAGAACAGAAAGGCTGAGTATCGCCAATATCGACATGCTTCGGGCGCGATTTTCAGTGCCTCCCACCGCCGCCACAAGCAAACCTGTTGCTGCTGAAAGGAGGGCGGTGGCTATTGCCATCAGGAAAAAACCCATGACAGACCCGTTGATTGCAACACCAAACACAAGGCTTCCAAAACCAAAAGTAAAAAGTATTTGTAGAATTGCGATAAGAGAGGTGGCGATTATTTTCCCGCCCAGCAGGATCGAAAGCGGAATAGGGGCGGCTTTAAGGCGTTTCCAGATTCCCTGCCTTCGTTCGCGCAATAAAAGTAATCCGCAGTCCATGCCCCAGAATAAAAGGTACTGCATCGTCATCCCGCTGAAGCTATGGCTGTATGCCTGCCTGGAAATATCAATACCGGTGGGGAAAGGTTCTTTTTTAACTTCAAAGGGGCGTTCCAGTTTAAGGGAGGCGGAACCTGGAAGCCAGAAGCCTAGCAGTTCAGGCGCGGCCTCATGAAATGCAATTTCCGTGAAAATGCCCTCGGCCCATTTGGATTCCAATGAGGTGGTCGGATGGTGCAGTATTTCAATTGAGGGAGCTTTTTTCCTCGAGGCCAACTGGCTTGCAAAATCACGGGGGATGACCAGGGCGATTTTTGCCTTTCGCCTCTCGATTTTCGCAAGGGCATTTTCCCGGGTGGAAAGGGATGCCTCCAACTTGGGGCTTTTGAGAAGGGCATCCGCAAGTTTAACAGCCAGCGGACTTTCATCTTCCCGAACAATCAAAAGTGGAAGTTTGACATCCTCATTTTGCAAAGGCTTTGAAAAGACATAACCAAACCCGCTTGCAAGCAGGATGGGTACAAGAAAACAAAGTACAGCAGCTTTTTTGTCAACCAGAAATAGCTGGATGTCCTTGGTTGAGAGAATCCACAAAAGATTTAGTTGTTGTTTAAACATCAGGCTGCCTTAATCTCACTTAGTTCAAGAAGATACTGTTCCAGCGAATAGGTTTCCTCGGCCTGTTTTTTACGCAGCAGGCTTTGTTCGGAATGCGATTCCTCCAAAGCCTCCTCGTAAATGTAATTTGGGGTGCGGATATTTGGGGCTTTGCCCCGGGCCTTTGTGAAAATATGTGACTGAAATTCCTTCAAAGTTCCGTGAAATAACATTGATCCCTGCGCCATGAACCCAACCCGATTGCAGATGCGCACAACCTCTTCAATGTAATGGGTGGTGTAAACAATCGCGCATCCTTCATTTCGAAGTTGATCAAGGCATGAAAAAACAGCTTCCCGGGAGGGGGGATCCAAACCAACGGTAGGTTCATCCAATAAAAGCAATTTTGGTTTATGCATCAACGCGCAGGCAAGGTTCAACCTTCGTTTCATTCCACCAGAGAAAGCAATAGCGGGCATATTGGCACGGTCATCAAGCTTGACCAACGAAAGAACCTCGGAAATTCTTTGGGAAAGCTTGTTACCTTGGATACCGTAAAGCCTTCCAAAAAAACTTAAATTCGAATAAGGGGAAAGTTCCTCATAAAAGGCGAGTTCCTGCGGTACAAACCCGATTTGGGCACGATAACTTAGGGGTTGCTGGGTTTGGGACTGGCCATCAAGCAAAATACAACCGCTTTCCAAGGCGTGATTACCTGCGATCGCATTAAGAGTGGTGCTTTTTCCACAACCATTCGGGCCTAATAAGCCCAGAATTTCACCGGAATAAACAGAAATATCGAGGTTTTTCACAGCAATGGCATCGCTGTATTTGAGAGTGACGCTTTTTAAACAAAGAATTTCCTGTTGCTGCATCATGAATCGTCCATGAATGGATAAAAGCCTGTTAAACATCCATGCTTTTGGGCAATTTATCCTAGAACAACCAATCAGTACCGTAAAAGATGATGGACAGGCAAGATCAATGCAAAAAACCAAGAATAGCTTTCTTATTTAGAGGAAAATTAGGTAGTATTTAGGTTGGTGAAGCTAGGGAAAGCTATAAATGCCACGGAGGTGGCTATGTTGAAAAATGTGGTGATAATCGGAGCAGGCCCCGGGGGCCTTGCAACTGCTATTTTGCTTTCCAAAACCGGGCTTAATGTCAAGGTTCTGGAAAAACAGGGCAAGGTGGGTGGAAGAACATCATCCATTGAATCTGGGGGATTCAAATTTGATATCGGCCCCACATTTTTTCTCTTTCCCCAAGTATTAAAAAGTATTTACGCTGCTCTTGGCAGGGATCTTTTCAAAGAGATCCCCATGGTCAGGCTCGACCCGCAATACCATCTAGTATTTGGTGGCGGAGGAGAAATACTTGCCCGCCCTGATGTACCAGCCATGGAAAAAGCAATCGCCAGGATATCCCCCGGCGATGCCAAGAACTTTGTCAGATTTCTCACTGAAAACCGGGTGAAACTCAACCAGTTCAAAAGCACTCTGGAAACCCCATTCCATGGATGGCGTGACCTTTTCAAATTGCAAATGCTCAAGCTTCTGCCTTTGTTAAGGCCATGGAAATCCCTCGATTCCGAACTTGCGCGCTATTTCTCCGATCCCCGGGTCAGGCTTGCGTTCTCGTTCCAATCTAAATACCTGGGTATGTCGCCTTTCAATTGCCCGAGTCTTTTTTCCATCCTTTCCTTCCTTGAATATGAACATGGGGTCTATCACCCCATAGGAGGTTGTTCCGCGGTAAGCGAGGGGATGGCAAATCTGGCCCGTGAAGCTGGAGTGGAAATCCTCCTTGATCAGGAAGTGGATGGAATTGAATTCCAAGGAAGGAAACCCATCGCGGTCAACACCCGGTCGGGTAGACACCCCTGCGATAAGCTTGTCATAAACGCGGACTTTGGCAGGGCGATGGAAAGGCTGATCCCTGAGAAAATCAGACCCGCATGGACCAACAAAAAAATTGAAGGCAAGCGCTTCTCATGTTCAACCTTCATGCTCTACCTTGGAATCGAAGGCCGTTATGATAATCTTCAGCATCACACCATCTACATGTCACGAGATTACCAAGGCAATCTCAAGGATATCGAGAAGAACCATGTTCTCTCGGAAGACCCTTCCTTCTACATCCAGAATGCATGCATAACTGACCCGACACTCGCCCCAAGTGGCAGGAGCACTCTTTATGTGCTGGTGCCTGTCACCCATATGCATCCCAATGTTAACTGGGAAAAGGAAAAGGTTCGTTACCGCAACCTTGCCATCAGGCAATTGGCGAAAATCGGGTTGCATGATGTGGAAAAGCGTATTTGTCACGAGCAAATAACAACCCCCATGGATTGGCAGAATAACATGGAAATCTACAAGGGGGCGACCTTTAACCTCGCGCATAACCTTGGTCAGATGCTTCATTTCAGGCCTCGAAATCGCTTTGCCGAGCTTGATGGTGTCTACCTGGTGGGTGGTGGAACCCATCCGGGAAGTGGCTTGCCTGTCATCTATGAATCAGCCCGAATTTCATCCAGGCTTTTATTGGAGGACATGGGCCTTCCTTTTGACCACTGTATTCCGCCCACTGAATACACATTGGAAGACGGCGTGCCCGATCTTTTGGTTCAAGGAGCAAAAAAAAACCTGGCAAAACATGAGGCGCCCCTGGTTCCCATGGGATGACTTTGCAAGGTCAAACAATTAATCAGCAGCAGGTACATCAGGGAGATATGAAAGTGGTCAAGTCAAACGACGAAAAAGTTTTGGTGATTGGTGGAGGACTCGCAGGCCTCGCCTCCGCATGCACATTGGCAGCTCGAGGCTACAAGGTGGAACTGTTTGAAAAGAACGACTGGCTTGGTGGCAAGGCTGCGATCCTTGAAAAGGACGGGTATCGCTTTGACATGGGCCCGACCATTCTCACCATCCCATCAGTCCTAAGGCGCATCTTCGCCGAGGCTGGCAAAAACATGGAAGACTATGTGCCCATGGTCAAGCTTGAACCCCAATGGCGTTCATTCTTTGATGATGGTTCCATCCTGGACCTTGTCAGTGATGCGAAAACCATGGAAGCGAACCTTGGAAAATTCGGCCCAGATTGCGCGAGTGGTTACAAAAAATTCCTGCAATACTCCGAAAGACTCAACCGCATCTCTCAACGATTTTTCTTCTGGAAGTCCATTGGCGGACTTCGCGACATGTTTGACTGGCGCACCATGTTCCAGCCTGGAAGCCTGACGGATGTCCTTGCGATCAAAATGGGAAAATCTGTCGCCCAATGCGTGCGCGCCTTTGTGCCCGAGCATCGCGTTTCACAAATGATCGATCACTTCACCCAGTATGTCGGCTCATCACCCTATCAGTCACCCGCGGTCCTCTGTGGAATTGCACACATGCAAACCAGCGAGGGTATTTGGTACCCGATTGGGGGAACAGGCGCGGTACCCAAGGCACTAAAAAAACTTGGGGAAGAACTTGGGGTTGTTTTTCACACCGGCAAAGGGGTCAAGCGGATAATCAATGATGGCAAAAAAGCGGTCGGTATCGTCCTTGAAAACGGGGAGGAGATAACTGGCGCAGCAGTCGTCTCAAATTGTGACACAGTAAGATCCCACAGGGAATTAATTCCCGACACACGGGCGGCGTATAAGTTTGAGTCCCGTCGAAATTATGAACCGGCTTGTTCTGGCGTGGTTTTATACCTGGGCCTTGATAAACGATACGAACAACTTGAACATCATGACTTTGTTTTCTCCAAAGATCCCGAGGAGGAGTTTGACTGGATTTACAACAAGGGTGAACCCGCGCCTGATCCAAGTTGTTATGTTTGCGCCCCTGCGAAAACCGACCCTTCCGTCGCGCCAAATGGCTGTGAAGCACTTTATATCCTGGTTCACACACCCTATTTACGCAAGCACCATGATTGGTCAAAAATGCTGCCTGATTATAGAAAAGTCATCCTTGAAAAAATGGAGCGCACCGCTGGGCTTAAAGACCTGCAAAAGCACATTCGCTTTGAATCCGCACTTACCCCCCAGGACATCAATGATCGTTACAAGGTTTTAAACGGGGCTATCTATGGGCTTGCAAGCCATGGCAAGGTTTTGGGTGCATTCAAGCCATCCAACCGAAGCCCTGACCTGGGATCACTTTATTTCACAGGCGGTTCAGCCCACCCGGGACCGGGAATGCCCATGGTTCTCATGTCCGGATGGATTGCCGCTGATACCCTGGATAAAGATGGCATCGCCCCTGCAAATGGCGAGAAGCATGGGATCAAACAAGCCATGGCAACCAGTAATTCATGAAAGATTTTGATTCAACCATCAATCATCCAGAAGCTCTTCCCAGGCGTTGGAGCCTGGCGACCTCATGGTTTTTATGGTACTGCCGAAACTATGTTGCCAAGAATTTTCATGCCCTCAGGATATCGAAGACTGGTTTACCAACCGATCCAGGCGAGGGGCCACTTGTATTTCTCTTGAACCATCCATCTTGGTGGGACCCGATCACGGGAATATTGCTTTCAAAAATCTTCAAGGGCAGGGTTCCTTACAGCCCGATTGACTCACGGGGCATGGGCAAATACAAATTCTTCGGCTGGCTCGGTTTTTACAGTGTTGAGATCGGCACCACCAAGGGAGCGGTTGGATTTTTCAAGACAACCTCAAATATTTTAAACCAACCGGGAACCATGGTTTGGATCACAGGGCAGGGGCAATTTTCCGATGCCAGGGAACGACCTGTTAAAATCCGCCCGGGTCTGGGCCACCTTGCCAGAAGGCTGATGGGTGGGCATGTGATTCCCGTTGCGATTGAATACCCATTTTGGAATGAACGCTACCCCGAGGCACTGGTTCGATTTGGACCACCCATCCCGCTGGGTAATGGCAAGGATAAGACAGTCGTTGAGTGGTCGGGTATTTTTGAATCCGCTCTTGAAAAAAACATGGACACTCTCGCATCGGAATCACTCTCCCGCAATCCAGATTTATTTTCAACGCACATCAAGGGGCGAGCCGGGGTTGGAGGTATTTATGATCTCTGGCGCAGATTAAAATCCTGGATCCGTGGCAAACCATTTGACGCTGAACATGGTTTCACCAACGAAGGGCATCACTGATGATCTGGTATGTACTGGGCGCCTGTATCCTGGCAGCCACACCTCCCGTGCTTATGATGGTGTCGAACCTGAGGCAATTTGTTCCACCCCCGCCAATCGACACCAAAAACACCCCCGAAATATCCATTTTAATACCCGCAAGAAACGAGGAATCCGGGATAGAAGCGGCAATCAGGAGCGCCCTTGCGACGGAAAACGCCTGTGTCGAGGTTGTGGTCCTTGATGACCATTCCGAGGACAACACCGCCTCGATTGTTTCGAACCTGTCAACCGGGAACCCACGGGTGCGACTGGAGAAAGCTCCCGCTCTGCCCCCGGGTTGGTGTGGCAAGCAGCACGCGTGTCATGTTCTCTCAGAGAGGGCAAGTTACGATTACATGCTTTTCCAGGATGCCGATGTAAGGCTTGAAAAAGATTGCGCCCCAAGAATGGTGGCATTCATGGAAAAAAGCGGGGCTCAACTTGTCAGCGGTATTCCCTGGCAGGAGACTGGAACCTGGTCTGAGAAAATGTTGATCCCACTCATTCATTTCATCCTGCTTTGTTTCCTGCCCATCAGTCGGATGAGACTTTCAAACAGTCCCGCGTTCGCGGCAGGATGCGGGCAGTTGTTTCTTGCGAAAAAACAATCCTACAAACAAATGGGCGGTCATGCCTCAATCAAGCAATCCCTTCATGATGGAATCACCCTGCCCAGGGCTTATAGGCAAAACGGGATGATGACCGATTTGTGTGATGTAACCAATCTGGCCAGGTGCAGGATGTATCGGAATTTTGGCCAGGTTTGGTCCGGACTTGCAAAAAATGCCACAGAAGGGATGGCCAGGCCATTTCTTTTAACATTTTTCACCATCTTTCTTTTTACAGGCCAGATAATTCCATTTGGAATGCTTGCCTATATCTGGTACTTTGAAACCTGCTGGGGATTGAAATTACTATCAGTGGTAGCCGTGTCTCTTGCGTACAGCGCAAGGTTCATTGCAAAAGTGACATTCAGACAATCATTGTTTGGTGCGCTGATGCATCCGCTGGGAATTTTGATGCTACTGGCAATACAATGGTATTCATTATTTCGCCAGGGAATAGGCAGACCTTCCGGATGGAAAGGAAGGGCATACCACGGATCATAGGGGACTATTTCAGAGGCACTGGCCAAAGTGAATTCACCACTTTCGAAACCTAAAAAAGCATCCTGGGAACCACTGAAGGAAACACGCAGCTTCATCAAGGAAGTCGTGGGCAGGTTTGAAACAACAGGGGCTATCCTACCAAGCAGCAAATATCTGGCCCGGGCAATCTGCGCCACCCTAAGAGGCGATAGGGAACCCTGGAACATATTGGAAGTGGGCCCTGGAACCGGCGCTATCACCCGTGAAATAGCCAGGGTTCTGAAACCTGGCGACACACTTACCGCTATCGAGATCAACGAAAGTTTTGCAGAGCATCTTCGCCACGACATCCAGACCAAGAAGGAATACGCCAAGTCCCGGGACCAGATCAAGGTCCAAGTGGGTCGTTTGGAGGACATCCAAGGCACCGAGATATATGATTGCATCATTTCCGGGTTACCCATGAATAATTTTGAAGGTGAGATTGTAAGGCAGATATTCTCTGTTTTCCGAAGCCTGATGAAACCAGGTGCGCCCCTCAGTTACTATGAATACTTCGCGATCCGCAACCTCAAGTATCCATTCGTGCCAAAACTGGAAAAGAAACGGCTTAGGGAAGTGAGTGAGATCGTGGATGAGGAGATAAAGAAACACCAGATAAGGGCGAGGAAAGTGTGGATGAATGTGCCCCCTGCCGTTGTTCGTACGCTCATCTTAAAACCAGCCCGATGATTTTATCTGGCTCTTTTTGATCTTAGTGATAAAAAAGCAGGGCCCCCGATAACCGGAGGCCCTGCTTTTGATTTAACAACTATCTCAGAAGATTACTTGCAGCAAGAATTGCAATCGCTCTTCTTGTGGGAAGCAAGCTTGCAGCGAAGGTCGCCGAACTTGCCCTTGAGGTTGTCAAGGATACCGCACTTTGCAGCACAGGGATCACAATCAACAACTTGCTTTTCAACAGTCTTTTCAACCATTCTGCAAGCTTTGACTTTTTCTTCAACTGGTACACACTTCATTACTTTGCGGGTTGCTTCGTATGCAACTTTCTTGGGTACGCAAACAGTGTACTTTTCGGTCTTGGCTTCGGTCACGCACTTCTTGACGCAAACCTGGACTTTAACCTGCTTCTGAACCTTCTTGCAAACCTGTACATTCACCTTGGTTGGAACGCATTCGGTTACCTTTTCCATCTTGGTGACCTTGCATTCTTCCCATACCTTGTTGGGAACCCAGCACTTGATGGTCTTGGTCTTGGTAGCGCAAGCATCTTCGCACTTGGTTTCGCAGCAATCATTCTTCTTGAATTTGCCAAGAAGGCCTTTCAAGCGATCAGTGATGCTGGGGCCGCAAGGAACTTCCCTGCATTCCCAATGACCTTTGTCTACACACTTCTTAACAGTGGTGGTCACTGGCTTGCAAGTGGTGACTTTCTTCATGATGGTGCGTTCTTCGCAGGTCTTGACCCATTCACATACGGTGCGGGTTTCTTCCTTCATTTCGTTCACCCACCTGTTTACATTGCAGGTGCGGGTGCGTTCTTCTTTGACATACTCGCACTTGTAGGCGGTATATTTTTCTTCAACGCACTGTTTCTTGTTCACAGTCCGAGTGGTTTCATAATACTCGGGTACCATTACCTTGCAGGTGATAGTACGGGTTGCTGGTGCAGTTGCGGGTTTTGCTTCTTCAGCCCGAACGACGTTAGCCGTCGTGGCCATGAAGAAGCTCGCCAACAATGCCATGCGGGTTCGCTTCCAAAACATGCTCTACTCCTTGGTTGCAGTTACGTCGATCGCTGCCACTCGCACATTCGGCGGCCTTAAACGATCCGACCTTTACTCGAAGCAAATATGCCCAATGCCGGAGAGATGGCAAAAAAAAGAGAACTGGATAACTCAAAAAGTTTTCACAAGGTGATCCGGTTATTCGGGATCTACCGATAAAGGCAACCTATCTATTTCAGTTGTGTGATCAAGCTGGGTTAGATATGCGCCTTATTTAACAACAAATGATGTCTTTATATTTTTTGCAACCCTTACCAACCGCCTAGAAGCATGAAACTGCCGACTACTAAATACCCTTTAATGCCATAAAGGCACCCAAGACAAACATACTCAACCCAAATAACACCAATAACCAACTCAGTATCGTGGGAAATGAATACTCCACCATGGTATTTGAATCTTTGGGTGGGTAGGCTACCCCTTGAAAAGGTGGAACCCAAACCGGTTTACCCTCCGGATCGATGGCAACCAGCCTGGGACGGGAATTGTATAAAGCCAAGCATGAACAAGCCAAAAGAACCAGTGTTCCCCCATAAAGCCAGAAAGGGCTTGAGGTTCCCGCCGTTTCAATTTTATTCAGGATCTCCAAGGGAGGGCCATCACGGGATATTTGTATCATGCTTAGGCTGTTGTTCATGAAATGCAGCAGCATGGGCATGAATAAAGATCGTGTCCAAAGATAAACACAATGCAATATGATTCCCAAAACAAATGCATATGCAACCTGCCTAGGCTCAACATGCATGATTCCAAACAAGAGAGAACTCAGTAAAACGCCTTTGATCATGCCATGATTCGCAATCAAGCCTCTGCCAAGAAAGCCTCTGCACCATAACTCTTCACCCAACGCAGGGCCTGCCCCAATGATCAGAACACCCAGCCACCAGGGCCAGTTTGAAAAACTTACAATTGCATTTTCCATGTGAATGATTTCGGGGAGGACGGGCCTTACAAGTTTGTCTATGCCTTCGCCCAAAAAAACCAAAGCGGGAAACATCACAAGGGTAAGCAGAACATGATGCCATGGAGGGAAACGCAGGGCTATTCTTCGTGCCCAGTCAATTCCAGCGGAAAATCGAAGCACACTTACCCCGACAATTACTGTCAAAACCTGCGAAAGGGCCAAAGCAGGGGCAAGCATGAATGAATATTCCGCGGATTCCTGAAATTCCTGGTCTTGTGCCAACCCCAATACCGAGGCGATATCACCTTCCCACCAACCCTTCATAAGGATCAGAACGATGACAACCAGGGCACCGGGCACCTGGGTCACTACAAGGAAAAATAATACCCATAAGAATGCAAATGGTGCACTGGGATGCGGGATTCCATAAGGAAGCGGCTTTTCATCCAAGGCAGGCGTGGTATGCATAAGAGACCTTTAATAACCTGGCCAACCTGAATCGAGCATGGCATCATAAATCCATGGATGTCTCCATGGATTCCACCCTGGATAATTTGCTGCAATCACTGCGAATATCAAAAGAAGCAAGGCGACAAATCTTCCCGTCCTGGATTTTGACATTCCGTCAATGACCGGAACAGCGGTAAGCAGAAAGAATGGCGCCACCCACATGAGCCATCTGGGTCCAACGGCAAAGCCCCCATAGTTATCGCTTTTAAATATGTAAAAAAGAATGACGACAGACCCCACCACCGCGGTTGTAAGAGCCAGAAAGCCCCAAGACCTGCTGGAATGCTGGTAAAAAGGTGTGCGGGCAATCGCCACGATGGAAAGCAGAAAAACAGGAGTGAGGGAAAAGAAGCCGTGATGTCCAAATAACAGGTGAAAAGTGTAAGTGGCTTTGGATTCACCATTGTAACTCGCCCAGTCAATACCCCGCCGTATCATCCCGGGGAAAATCCGCCAATGGCTTCCTTCATAAGTGTACCAGGGTCCGCCAAACTCACTGTAAGCCGGGCGCCATTGCCCCATTGCGATGTAATTGGTCGCAATCAATAAAAATAAGGGGATAAGGGCGCAAGGAAGAAATACAAATATTGTCTGCCTGGTAAACTTGAAAATTCCCACTAAGCCCACAAATGCAAGGAATGCAAGAGAGGGCAGTTCATTGCATACAGCAAATCCACAAAGCAAACCAACAAGCGCGAACCAGAAAGATCCCTGCCAGGGTTTTTTATCCTTTTGTTCAGCGGTCTCCTGAATCCGGACAATACCATAGATTGCAAACAAAATGGAGAAAGTCGCCATCGTGTGGTTGTTGAAACTATTCAGGAATGGCAAGACACTTGTGCCCACCGCCGCGACAGTAAGCGCATAAACACTTCCCCATTCAGAATTTGAGAACCGTTGCAGTAATGCCCAGAATAAAAGCAAGTAAATCAGGAAAGGGAGAAGATTGATTGAAAAAAGAATGATGCGAACCACTCCGAATGGGTGTTCCTTCAAAGTCCAACCCGTAAGCTTCTTGATAAGCCAGTATTCCCCGGCAACCATGATGGGAAGCAGGGGTGGCTTTGTTGAATAAAAATTAAGCTCATCCGGATGCAGCACAAGGTCAACAGTCTGCCATCCTTCCTCGAAAGAAATACCGGAACTGGAGGAGATTCTTTTTGAAAGACCGCATGCGGCGGTGGTTAAAGCAGGAAGCAAATCTGTTTGTCCGGTCTGTGCGACAGCGGTGAGGATATAAGCAAAAGTATCCCGCCTGCCAACAACGAAAGTCCCATCATCCACAATTGACCTTACTGTGGCCCATCGTGACCGGTCATTGGAACTGAAGGTGGGCATGGGAGTTGGCCTGGAAGTTGGCCATGCGGACCTGGAACCAGGAGGTTCACCCGGAGCCCTGTGATAGGATGGTTCATAAAGTCTTTGGGCGGAATAAAGCTTGGCAAAGGCGATTGCCAAGGCAAGGGCAATGACTATGCCTGCAATGCTGGATGCAGATAGCCCGTCCTTTTGTGTGCCCGGGTTAGCCATGTTTTAATTCCCTTAGCAAATGAAGCCTTAGCATGTTAAGGGCCATCTTGGCGGTTCTACTTTGGACTTCATGGCGGCTTCCGAACCATTGGTTGGTTTCAGACTGGGAGCCACCTTTCCAGGCGAGTGCGACAAAGACCTTTCCTTCCCGAAGTTCAGGGCTGAGATCTCCCGGGCCGGCGACTCCGGTTGTTGCCAGGGCAAAGTCAGCCCCGGTCCTTTCCCTGCAACCTTCGGCCATTGCCAGCGTCACTTCCTTGCTGCAAGCACCGAACTGATCAAGTAATTCCGCAGGAACACCAAGGGCGCTTTTTTTCACATCGTTGGTGTAGGTGACAAAGCCCCCGAGATACCGCGCGGAAGCCCCTGGCACCTTGGTGAATCTGGAAGCCAGCAATCCCCCCGTGATACTTTCCGCAGTCGCGATTGTTTTTCCAAACTTTTGCAACATTTGGTGCACTACATCCTGTAGTTCCTCATCTTCAACTCCAAACACCAGCTCGCCAAGTCTTTCGCGAATGATGGCCTCCGCTGGCGCAATCTTTTTTAGGGCAAGAGCCTCATTCTCCGCCCCAGCGAGAATCCTTAAAGATATGACCGCATCAGATGCTGTTATACCGACTTCAGGATCATTTCCCCTACGGGTTATGTCAAAAAGCTTTTCCTCGATCGCGGACTCTCCCAAGCCAAATGTGTTTATTTTTCTCTGGATCAACACACCTTGGGACATCCCCATTCCAATGAGCTTTGGCTTCAACCAGCCATCAAACATGGACTTCATCTCACGGGGAACACCTGGAAGAGCGGCGAAATAAGATTGGTTGACTTTTACCCAGATTCCAGGCGCTGTGCCGGTGGTGTTAGGGATTGGCTCGGCTCCTTTTGGAAAGTAAGCCTGCACCTTGTTACGATCAGGACAAGCCCTGTTTCGCCTCGTGAACATTTCTATTATGGTATCCCAGGAGGGCTGGTGAAATTCCAATGGTACCTTAAGAAGCTTTGCCAATACCTCGCGGGTCAAATCATCCTGGGTTGGCCCAAGTCCACCCGTTGCAACAACCAAGCCCGCCCTTTGCGATGCTATGCCAAATGCCTCGAGGTTTGCGTCAAAATCATCCGCTATGGTGGTATGCCAACCCACAGGTATACCCATGGAAGCAAGTTGAATGCTCAACCATTGGGAATTGGTATCGAGGTTCTTACCACTGGTTAGCTCACTGCCTATGGAGATGATCTCCGCTTTCATCTTAGGCTTGCCCCCGTTGCTGTTTCTTCAAAAGAGACCTCCGAATGCTCGGGAAGCTGCAAGGCGAAAATAACCGCGGGAATGAACAACAACCCGGATAACACAAGCGACATGTTGTAATCTATCGATGTGGCCATGCCAAAAACAATAGTCCCTACCGCGGCAGAAATTCGCCCGATGTTATAACAGAATCCAGCACCAGTGGTTCGAAGCAAAGTGGGATAAAGCGGGGGCAGGTACATCGTGAACAATCCAAATACCCCCTGGGTCAAACCCATGATGGGCAGGCACCATATGACAATGGATGCCGGCCTTTCAACACCGTAGGTAAATATCAATCCCAGCGTGTAGGCCAGGCACATTCCAGCGATAGTCTTGCGGTAACCAAAGATGGTGGCCAGCCATGCTGCGAGAAAATTCCCTCCCACAGCGGTTGCATTCATCACCAGGAATGCGACAGCGATGGCGCGTTTTCGCTCAGCCTCACCTTTCACGGGATCAACCTCGATTAATTTTTGAAACTCGGGCAGTTTGCCATACTGCTGTGGGGCCCAGAATTGAAACGCCCAATGCCCCGTGAGAGAGAATCCACAAACGAGAATGGTTAGTATCGTGGTCCGAAGAATCTTACCCTTGAAAAGGTCTGTGATTCCTGGCGTGATTGTATTTTTCCTGGCTTCATGCCACTCTTCGGGTTCAGGAACATGCTTTCTGATCCAGAATGTGATGAGAGCGGGAAGCAAGCCAACGAGAAATAGTGCGCGATCATTAAAGTTAGTGATATCAAGCCCTAGGATGTTGACACTTTCAGGGAGAATGGTTCGGGCGACCCCAAACATGGTTGCGATGACAACTCCAAAATTCACACCGCTTTGCAACACCGCAGCCATCCAGGGGCGCCATTTTGCGGGCCAGGTCTCGGAAAGCATGGAAGCTCCCACAGCCCACTCGCCACCGATGCCCAAGGCCGCGAGGAATCGGAAAATCATGAGATGCCACCAGGTGGTTGCAAAGCAGGATAGCCCTGTGAACAACGCATAGGTCAGGATGGTGAAAATTAGCGCCCGGGAGCGCCCGAGGACATCGCCAATTCTTCCAAAGAACCCGCCTCCCACAGCCCAGCCAAATAAAAATGCGGCTTGGATATAGCCCATGTGCTCGCGCACAGAGGGATCCTTTTGTTCCGTATGAAGCAGCGCCGCGACAAAGCTTGCTGCGACCAAAGTATAAAGGTGCATATCGAGGCCATCAAACATCCAACCCAGCCAGGCTGCAGCACCTGATTTCAATTGTTGCGATGATAAATCCCTAAGTCTGGTGTTATCTGGTTCCAGATGATTATTGAATGAACCCACTCTTTTCCCACAATACGGTAAGTTGAACCAATGATATTTAAACCAATATCGTAACGGAACTTACAGATATGGCACGAAAAATTTTCACCATCCTTGAAAAACTCACTAAGCTCTTTTGAGAAAATCATGATAAAAAATAAGATGCCCAGGCAAGGGAATGCTTTTAAACATGCAGAAAAATTGGTGTGTTTTAAAGATTTGATTGCGTTATGGATAGGATCAATTTATGAATCAAATTCAAACCCTAATCCAATCCGGTGATAAAAAGGTTTAATTGATTGATTGTTGGGTACCTGTGCTCCGCCAAAGGGCCATACAAAAACGCTTCTTCAAAGTTTTAAAACAGCTCTAGGATTGGCTCTCCTAAGTTGACAGGTTTAGTAAACCCATCACGGCCAAGCCGCATACCAAGTGGTATGTTCATGGAATGAAAGATGGTGGCGCCAAGGTTTTGCACGGTAACTGGGCGATCCTTGACATACGCACCGATGCGATCAGTTTCGCCATAGACAGCCCCACCTCGGATGCCTCCCCCAGCAAGTATTGCGGACCAACAAGAGGGCCAGTGTTGTCTGCCTGGGTTTGTGTTTGGTTGATTGATGCGAGGGGTACGGCCAAATTCTCCCATTACAACAACAAGGGTTCGTTCCAGCATTCCACGCTCGCGTAAGTCGATAAGAAGTGCAGAAAGCCCTTCATCCAGGCAAGGCAGACAATGGCCCATACCATAAGAACCGTTGCCAAAAGCATTACCCATACCCATTTCGCTGCCGTGCATATCCCAACTGGAAGCAGGTGGCCCACCCCCAGCTTGGCCAGCAGCAGGGCCAGTCCAGCCATTGACGGTGACGAAGTTTACTCCTGCCTCGACAAGTCTGCGAGCCAGTAATAAGTTTTGCCCTAGTGGATGCATTCCATAGCGAGTGCGAACCTTATCGGGTTCATGGTGCATTTCAAATGCGGTTTTGCTACCTTGGCCCCTGGCAAGCTCTAATGCTCTACCATGAATACTATCCCAATCACGCGTGCCAGTTTCGTTATTGATTGACTTAAGTATCTTGATTCGCTCTTGCAAACGAGGAATATCTTTGACGGGTTGAAGTTCATCAGGTGGGCTGAAGGTGGGCATTGCAGGGTGGTTATTGGCAGCGCCAACGAAAAGGGGAGCGTGCTGAGTTCCAAGAAATCCTCCCGAGCCAATGTTAGGGGCACAGAATACAGGGTCACCTACACAACGGATAAGCCATACATTGTTGGCTATGTTTTTTTCTGTAGGCCTGACCCGCGAAACGATCGATCCCAAATAGGGCGCATCTTTTGGCGCCCCGATTTCACCACTTAGCAAATGATGCATCGCATCAAAGTGATTGCTGATGTTGCCTACATGAGTCATCGAACGGATTAGGGTAAAATGCTGAGCCAAGGCTGGAAGTCGGGTGTGTAGTTCGCTGATTCTCATCCCAGGAACCGTGGTCGCAATGGGTTTATACGGCCCGCGAATTTCATCGGGGGCGCTAGGCTTCATATCCCAAGTATCGATATGGCTTGGCCCGCCACAAAGCAAAACAAATATACAAGAAGTTTCCGCTGCCCCTTTACCTAAGCCGCGTTTAGCATCAACGCTGGCGACCACTGTGCCCGGAAGGCTGCTTGCTATGGCCCCGATGCCACCAGCTTGCAGTAGATGACGACGGGTGATTAACTTGTTGCGATATGCATTGCTCATAAAGTTCTCGAAAAAATCAATTAGAAACCGTAAAAAGTCACAAAGCTCGAGTGATCCATTCTTAAAGTCAAAGGTTCTCATTCGTTAAAATGAGGCTGGTTTCATCTTGTTCTTAAATCAATCCTATCACCTGTAAAATCACTTTCATTTAAGATGGAGTATTTCGCTTTCTTTCCAAAACTCTGGTGGAATAATTAAAACAATGCCTCAAGCGGCTTGCCTGGGATAAAATATTGCGGACGACGGTCTGGCCCATAAATCGGAACCCCTTCATCCCAGCCGTGCGCATGATACATAGTTGCAATGAAGCTTGAAACATGGATTGGGTAATTCTTGGGCTCGCCCCCTAGGCTATCGGTGGAGCCAAGTACTCGGCCGCCACGAATCCCACCACCTGCTAAAACCGTACTGAAAACATTGCCCCAATGATCTCGCCCAGCCCCACCATTGATCTTGGGTGTGCGCCCAAACTCGCCTGTCCATCCTACCAATGTTTCGTCAAGCATCCCGCGTTCATCTAAATCTTCGAGCAATGCTGCAAACGCCCTGTCAACAGTTGGCATAAGTAGATTCTTCATTTTTGTGAAGTGTTTGCTATGAGTGTCAAAGTTGGCTTCGGAATTAAATTTAGTCGGTGGATCTGGATACCAAGTTACGGTGATATGGCCTACCCCTGCTTCAACTAACCGTCTTGCGATCAGGCAACTTCTGCCAAATCGAGTGTTGCCATAGCGTGCGATTGTTTCTGGTTTTTCGTTTTTAAGCAGGAACGCTTCCCAAGCTGAGGTTGAATTGAGAACGCTGAGAGCTCGCTCACGATGAATGTTGAAGGAATCAACGGGTACCCCATAAATGCTTTTTTGGCCTACTTCAACATCCTGTAATAAAGAGGACCTGGTTCGTAATCGTTCTTCACCAACATCGGGATGAGGCTTGAAGGCGGGTGGAAGTTCACCCGGAATCCAAGATTCATCGATAAGCATAAGTGGGTCGTATCGTTCGCCTAAACAGCCCGCATGTTGGCCAGCCCACATAAAAGTATTTTGGTCGCCAATTCTTGCAGGAAGCTGAACTGCGCCGGGCAATCCATTTCGGTCCCCTCGAAGTTGCCTGACGACCCCGCCAACGCAAGGCGGATCGATGCGAGAAGGAGAAGGCTCGCTACCTGTGCGTGCCCGAGGCAATGCAACTTTGCCTGTCATGCTCCAATGAGTTGCAGGGCCGTGCCCATTTTCTTTATGAAAGGTGCTACGCAAGATGGCAAAACGATGAGCCTGCTTGGCCATATTGGGCATCAGTTCAGATATTTGAATTCCGGGAACGGAAGTATCGATGGCACCAAATTCGCCACGCACCGTGGATGGGGCGTTTGGTTTAGGGTCGAAGGTTTCGTGCTGAGAAGGGCCGCCTGTCATAAACAGGAGGATGCTGCTTTTAGCACGGGGGCCGCGTGCTGCAATGGGGGCAGCTTGCACGGGGTTGTTAACCTGATTACTTGCAAAAATATTTGTACCTAGACCAGCACCTAATATACGCATCCAGTCACGACGAGAATATTTAATCCGCTCTTCAATTGCTGCCAAGTTTGAGTTTATTTCGAACATAGAACTTTATTCTTCTGTGAGCAAGGTAGGATTGTTTGCTTGCGTAATATCGGCTATCAAGCGGATCAGGGGAAACTTGAAACTACAAAATCATCGTCTACTAAAATTAACTCTTTTATTGTGACTAATTGGTGTAATAAAATCTACAGTAAACTTGGGAAAACATGGTGATCCTGCAAAGCATGAAGGCCCCATCCTGGTAATTCTAATTTTAACAGATAAGAAGATTAATTTTATTGAAAGAAAAGGATTAGCGGCGGTACTATTTAACTTGGTTGATTCCACCCAAGTTT
>SXGQ01724923.1_pt1 | contig 26195 bp, 30 predicted proteins | sample 3178371 | NCBI WGS metagenome assembly SXGQ01 (sample SAMN11356859, study PRJNA531348) | freshwater metagenome | isolation source: freshwater sample F1-20 | place: China: Fuxian Lake, Yuxi | collected 2017-12-25 | reverse complement strand
TATTTTTATATTTTTTATTATTGCTGTTCTTATATATTGATTAGCAATTAGATTATAAAATGCTATTATAAAAACTTATTATATAAATAAAAAAATGATATTATATTAATAGATTATAAAGGACATAATGGCAATTACATATAAAGCGAGTGTTGTAGAAGATGTTCAAAAGGTTATAGAACATTTAAATGATGTTAAAATCTCAAAACCTATTATGACTATTTACGAATTTGATAAAATTATTGCTTTGAGAACACAACAGATAGCATCGGGCGCGCCTCTATTTATTGACAATATTACAACAGATGTTAAAAGTAATATGGAATTACGTCAAATAGCCCTAAAAGAACTAACTGAGGGACGTTTACCATTTATGGTTGAGAGAAAATTGCCAAACAATAAAAAAGAATATTATAGAATTCGCGATCTTGATTTAGTTGCTGTAAGAGATAGAATTAGATAAAACATGTAAAAATTGATAATTTATAATATTATAGTAAAAAATATATGAATTCATTATTATTAAATGATGATATATTGTATTATTTAAAAGGTCATATATATATCAATGATTATGATAAAATGAAAAATGTATCTATAAAACACAGAGATTTATTTAATTTGAAACCTATTTTATATAATAAACATTATGATATATTATTAACTATACGCGGTGTTTCTATAGAAAATATATTTGATATTATAGATTTGAATATTAGAAATAAATATAAATTTAAAAAGAATAAAACAATTAAAAAGAAACTCTTAAAATATTCAAGTCTTTTAGAAATATGTATTAATAATAAAAATGTATTTGTTATAGAATATCTAATTGATATAATATATAATACATCAAAAAAAAATTTTGATAATATTATAAGTACTATTAATCATTTATATAATAACGATGAATTATATTATGGCAGAATATCTAATTTTTGCTCTTCTATAACAATTATTACTCAATATTTTAAAAGTGAAATTAATTATTATAATGAAAATTTAGAATTGTTATATCAATTGAATATAGCAGTATTACTTTTAATTACAATTAAGAAGTTTAGTATTTGTAATGAAATTGCAATAGAGTATAATATATCTCATAATAATTTATTCAAAATACAAAACGCAAAAATAACAGAATATTTAGAAATTATTCAACAAGGCGTATATGATGATGAAAAATATTTTAAAAAATACTACATTAATTATATAGTAAATATATTACGACAAATATATATTGATATGTAATAATATATTTCTTATATAAAAAATGATAACACTATATATAATATATTATAGTAAAAATGTGTGAGTTATTTTTACAAGATGATATAATAGATGTTTTGAAATCTAAAATTGATATTAGGGATTATGATAAATTAAAAAAAGTATCTGTAAAATATAAGAAAATTTTTGATTTGAAATCTATTATAGATTCAAAAAAATATGAAAATATTATGATTATACACGGATGTACTGTAGATATCCTTGTGAATATCATTATAAAACATGTAATCGCAAAATATAATTATGAAGAGATTAAAGAAATTACAGAACAAATCTTGAAAAATAAAGACAAAATTAGTTTATCATTAGATAATAAAGGGCATACTATTTTGAAATATGTTATAACCCTATATTATAACTGCTATAACAATAATTACAAAGGTATTATATTGTCGCTTTGGATTTTTCGCATTTTTTGTAATAAAAATTTAAATCTTAGTAATATTGAATATTTTGTTAATCCTATTATATCATATATCGAAGATATCAATAGAGAAAATGCCTTATCTCAATTTAATATAGATGACGAATATAATGATATTATCAATAGCAAAATACTTTTATGTATAAATTTGAAAATATATTTATTAATTATTATGAAAAGATTAAATATAATAATACCAAATAATTCACCAAAGAAACTAGATAATCTGACAATAGATATTATAAATAGAAGTTTGCGAGAAAATGTATTAGATTATATTGATTCTAACAAAAATTCTCTTGGTTTGCCAAACTATTACATAAAATACGTAATATATATTTGTAATAAAATAATGCTATGATGCGAATGCTAAAATAGGGGCAATATACAACTTTTATTTACACACACTATATTACAATATTGATAATGATCTGAAAAATCGGTGATAATTTCGGTACCGTTGGCAGTCAAATATGAAAACTTGTGAAACCCCTTTTGCTCTAAATAATTTATGACATCTATCATTTTCGTTTTATTATCTAAAAATGTCCCCCCATATTCAAACTGTACGACTTTTATATTTTCTATATAATCTCCAAACCCTTTGATAACATTCAATTCATATCCTTCAGTATCTATTTTCAGGAAATCTATATTTTTTATGTCATTATTGATTATATAATCCTTACCTGTTTTAATATCCAATAAAATCTTATTGGCATCATCGCTAATATAACAGCTATTCGTTCTATCATAAAATGATTGATACTTGGGATAATAATAGGTCTGTTTGTTATCTTCTCCCAGACCAAAGTTATTAAAATACGCCGCCTTATTAACATTCTTATTTTTCTTTAATTCTTCTATAAATTCGCTTACCGGATCAAAGTAATGAACTTCTCCTGTAAAATTGACAAACTCGCTGTCCGTGCGACATCCTACATCAAATATACAATCTATCTTGTCTCTAATATTCATAAAAAATACATATTCGCCATTTGTTCTGGAATCGCAATTATTAAACATAATAACTATAACAACTTAGATAACTTAATAAATAATAATATAATTAATCATAACCATTTTTCGCACTAACGCGGTCTTAGAAAAGGCAAAACAGAGGGCTATTGAGAGGCCTGCGAGCTATTTGTTATAGCGTTATGATTTAGTAAAAAGGAACTTGAATATTATTATTTTTTCATTTTAAAATTTGAGTACATCTCTTGATTTATTTTGTAATTTCTAAAAAACTTTTGAAAATTTTGAAAAAACAAAAAGATGTACTCAAATTTTAATTTTCAATTTTTAGAAAAATCCAGTTCCGTTTTAAGAGGTCGGGATGCTAAGAGTAATTATTCATTTTAGCGATACATAATATCTGTATTTCCATAGCTTCTTTTTATTTTTATTTATAAAGGTTCTATATTTATTGTTCCATATTTCACACCAACTATCCTTAGAATAATTACTCATATTTAAAATATAATTAGATGAAGATATATAGGGTCTGCGCATAGTTTTTCCTCCTGTTGAAAAGAATACCATATCATAGACATTCTGATACATTACCCATTCATAAGAATCGCAAGAGAACTCCATAAACCATCTAAAGCCCTCACTCGGTTTTATATTACAGAGATTCATATAATTTCCTACAACCATTAATCTTTTAATATGATGGAGATATCCTGATTCAAATGCTTCGCAAATGCTGTCATCTACAGGAATAATTCCTGTATTTCCCGTATACCATTCTTTTCCGAGCAATTTATTATTTCCAAAATAATTTCCAGAAAAATCTACATATAAATAGCATAAATGCTGGTACTCTCTCCAGAATAATTGTCTTATAAAGCCTTCATAACTATTCATAGGAATATCACGCGTTTTTCGCTCTTTTTCCAGTATATCTATGATATCTCCTGGATTTATAAGGCCTATGTTTATTAAAGTAGACATTAGAGAATGACATAAATGCTTATTGTCTTTATCTATATAATCCTGGTAATTCCCGTAATTTTTCAGTTTATTTTTTATAAAATGTTCTAGCCATTTTATAGAATCTGCATGTGTTATAGGATATATAAAACCTTTTTTATCTAAGATTCCGCAGTTATTTTTAAAATGCTTTTCAACATATTTTGAGGCTTCATCAATATACTTAGATATATCTTTTCTTACAGCTACATCATTGTAAGGCTGAGATACGCATATAATATTCTTCGGTTTCTGTCTATTCAGTTTATCCTGAGATTTAATTTTTGGTATTATATTGAGCTCCTTCTTTGACCACATATAAAAGGCATTAAAGAAAAACTTATCTGTTTTATTACGATATCTTTTGATATGTTCAAGTGACAATAATAAATTAGGAGTATCCTTATCATATATTATAGTATTTTTGGGAAGCTTTAATATATCCAACTTATTTATCGGATAATATAGTGTATATTGTTCGGTTTCAGCGAGTTTCTTGTTGAACTCCATATATACTACGGAATACCCATTCTTTTTCATCAAATCATATTGATATTTCATAGTTGCTCGATGTAGCAACAATTTCTTTTTATTATAATTATAATCTGTAAAAAAATGAGGACATTCCCATAATATATACTTGTAAGACTTATTAAAATATTTAATATCAAATAATTGATTCGGCAGAATTAAGAATATCATTGCTTATTGTTATTATTCTAAATCTTCTATTATTCAATTATTTTTTTTAATAATACATTGTCTATTTTAAGAGCGATAGCATCAACCGTATAATTCTCATTATAATATTTCATATCTTCATTAAATACAGGGCGATTAATAAACTCTAAGTATTTTTTATCATCATTATCTAATTCAATAATCTCATTAATTAATTTAACGTAATATTCTCTGTCTTCTCCTTTCAAGAATAACATAGAGTTTGGATTAAGTACTTTGTGTATGTGGTCCGAACTCCAATATATAGGTATGCTTCCTGCCATATAAGGATTAATTATTTTTTCTGTAGAATATGTACCTATCTTATTATTTTCAAAACATATAATAAATTTATAATTGCTAATAAATGCCCTAAATTCTTCAGTCCATTCAGGTCTTGGTATTATAAAGCCTATATTATTTGCGTATGCTCCACCAGAATCAATCTTTTTATACTGCTTTAAATAATCAAACATTCTATTACGCGTTTCACATGTGTCATTAGATACAATAAAACAACAGAATTTTTCAGGTATTTTTGTTATTGTTGGTTTATTAATTATTCTATTTAAATAATTACTATTTTGTAAATATACAATATACAATGGCAGGTCTACGATATTATCTCTTGTTTCGCTTGAATACATTAATAAATCATATTTATTAGGATTAGTTATAAACGGTTCTCCAGAAAAAAATATTTTATACTTCCATTCCTTAATACTTGTAAGTGTGTCGCCAAACACAGATTCAAACAATACATTTGCTATATTTAAATCATTTGTTATTTTAAAATTTCGTATAATAGTTTTTGAAAAAATATTTTTAAAAATTTCTATATTATTCGCATGTGTTTTATCCATGAACCCGTACCAAAAAGCATTAACATATATATAATATTCAGTATCCTTCGTAATCTCCATAATTCCAAATGTTTCTTAAATATACTATAATATGCCTCTGTTTATATGTTTATAATGTTTATAATATTTATTATTTTTATAATATTTATAAAAAATGATTAATATTATAGAGATATAGATATAACTATGAACACTAATCCCTACATTACTCATTGCATCAGCAAATCAATTGAAGTTCCTAATGCACCTACTAAATCTAAAGAGGCAAGAAATATGCTATTTGACTATTTTACACCTACAGGAATTAAATTAGCTATTTGTAAAGCATTGAACTTTGAAGACATTAAAATTGAAGAGAAATAATAAATGTTATAATTATTATAATATTTTATAAAAATTGATTGTATATCATATTATATTTATTATCACATAATCTAAATAAGATAATATGAACACTCGCTCTAAAGCATCATCTACGTTCGCGAAGACATATACTCCTAAGGAGTCAGTACAAGTAATGGATATGCCAACCGAACAATTGTGTCCTTGCGGTGGCGGACAATCATGTATTGTCGATAGAAGATGGATTGGTGATTGGGTACACGAAGATAATGTATTTATAAATGCCGGATTGCCTATTAGAAAAAATTGCTTTGCGAGTTTTACATCAGCACAACAGAAGCAATTGGGCAAATATCAATAAATAGTTATAAGTAATGTATGTATTTATGTATTTATGTATTTATGTATTTTTTATATTTGTTGTAAAAATTGATATAATGTTTATCATATATATAATGTATAATGAGTAAGACTATTTTAGGTTCTATTACTAAATATCCTGATGTTGGCGATTTTGATAAAATCATATTTTATATTGAAAATATTATGTTAGGAGATTATAATACTATTTCATCAAGAAATTATAATAGGGCAAATAACTATTTTAGAAATAATAATATAACTGGATTTAATAGAAAAAAATATAAGATATCGTCACATATTCCTATGATACATGATACATTAAGTTATTATCATTTACATAAAATAACAAATGCTACAATTGATATATATTATAAAAAATCTATTGATACTACCGATTTTATGTTGATGAGACAGATAATTGATAAAAAACATAGATATAATGATTTAATATACAATTCCAATAATTATAGAATTTCAGTAACATTATCTTCAAGATTTGAATTATAAAAATATAAATTCTGTATAATTAGTAATTAACTCTAATGAATATAGAAACAATATATGATGTTTTGAATAATATTGATAAAAGATATATATTTACATATACTATATATGATAAAAAAATAACTAAAAAATATTTTTTTATTTGGAAGAAGACAAATTCTTTTTAGGTAGCAATATATCTATAATTATCAATAATTCTAAAACATATTCTGTTGCATTTCTAATGTATCCGCAATTCTTTAATACTCTAAATGCTTTTATATCTCTATATTTTCTGTTATGTATACAAGGTATTAAATGATATGCTTGGTTAATATCAGCAACTAGTAGCATATAAAATATGTATTTAATTATATTCATAATTTGTTCTAAATTATATTACTATTTATAAAAATTGATTCTTTATATGTTTTATTTTTTTACCTCACAGTCAAATCTATACAAGTCGCTTGTTATCTTTGCTCTTGTAATCGAAGTCGAAGTCAACTCTTTTCAGTCCTTAAATCTTATCGCATCTATAAATGTCCGCAAAGAACTTTGTTGTATCTGTTAATAGTGCTTCTGATAGCATTAATATCAGCGGTATTATGGACGGAGGTTTTGGTAAGAATATTATGGACATTATAATTTCTATTAATAATTCATCGGGCAATTTTGAAGAAGCGAAGAAGAACAAAATTAGTTGCATCCAAGACTATATTTACAAAAATATGAAACATATTGATTTCTTAATCTATTTGTATGGACAATCATTGGTTATTAATGACTATATTAAGCGGTTTGGTCCGATAGTTTATTCGCCAGTTCTCGAGGTAGATTTTGCTACTATAATCATTGATAATATCATTGTAATTTACGAGGTATGTCATTTTCCTGAAAATATCATTGCGGCAACTCAAACAACATCTACACAAGCATCACCGTCTTCACTATCCTTATCATATCCACAATCTCCTTTATCACCTCTTCTCACTCCGTCCAGTCTAAGTAGTTTTACAGATACGTAAATAGGTTTTACAAGAAAAAAAATGATAAATGTTATATATTTTTATATTTTATTAGTAATAAAGTATATGAAAGGTCCATTGAATAAAAAGTAAAATAGTTGTTAACTATATTGAACATCTTTTGATAAAAGAATATTATATAAAATATTTATCAAAAACAAATGAACTATATAAAAAAATACAATATATGATAAGGAAATATTAAATTATAGTAATATATATTCAAGACTTGAAAAAATTAGACAGAAAAAGACAAAATAATTATACGTTGTTTTTACTATTATTTAATTGTTTTTTAATAAATTTATTTTCTTCTTTTAATTCTTTAATTTGCAAAGTTAATTCTTTAATTGCCTCTACAAATACGGGTGCTAATCTTTCATAACATATGGTTAAATAGGATTCGCCCGATTTTGAAGTTATATTACCATTTTCATCTTTAAACATATCAAATGGTGCTATTTTAACAATTTCGGGAAGAACTTTTTGAACTTCCTGAGCACTTAGACCAATTTGTTTTTCATTTTCAAAACCCGCGTTTATTGCTTGCGTATTAGGTAAATAATAATAACCATTTAGATTATTTATAATATCTAAGGAATTATAAATATTTGAAGTAAAATTTTTAAGTCTTTCGTCAGAATAATAAGATGTTATAGTACCTGTAGCAATAACATTTCCAATAACATGAAGTTTTTCTAATGGAATTATTTTAGGATTAGTAAGTGTAAAATTACCTAAACCTAAATTACCATTATTTGTTATAATTGTTCTTATTTCATTTCCTTGTGAAATTCTTAATAAATCACCTACGCCTCCACTTTTTTGATTAATTTCTAACATTTGATCATCATTTAATCCATCTATCGATAATGAATTTAATTTAAAATTATTTGCTGTTCCTATATCAAATGTACCACCTGTTTCAATTTTTAATCCTTTATTAAAAGATACTTCTTGAAGAAATCTGAATTTGTTATTATTTTCAACTGTACCATTTGCAACTGAACCTATTTGATATTCATCTATAGGAGGATTAACATCTGTATTATTTCTTAATGTAAAACATCTGTTTTTTTTTCCACAAAATAGTTCATTTATATTATCTAGTGTAAAATTAGTAATTCTTTCTGATAATATATTTGAATTATATTTATTAATATCAATGCCATCTATTTTATATACCCCATTTATAATATTAATGTCTCCATCTACTATCAGACGATTTGAATTATTTAATGGTCGGATGCCGATTCCTATACAATGATTACTTGTGGGTGTTTCTTGTGGATAATAAATAAAATCGTCAATTTGTCCCCATTTTGATGATCCTGTGTCTGCTAATGTTAATTCGTCAGAACTATTCATTTTGAATTGTCCGCTCAATTTAATAATACCGGCAATATTACATGACGCAAGTCTATAATCACCAAGAATATTATAATTTAATGGAGTATCTCCTATTAATAAATTACTATATTGAGGTATTTTGACGTGTCCATTAATTTCAAATGCGTTTGAAGTATTATTCCATTTTAAATCACTACTTTGATTTATTTTAACTCTATCATCTTCGTCCCTATCATTTATATTTGCTATTAAAAGACCTCCTTTTATATTATATCTTGCTATTCCTGTTCCGCCTTTATCAACACTAATAATACCTTGAGTTATATTATTCGCATTTAAACTAGTTAATTTCGAACCATTTCCTTGAAAATATAATGCTTTTAATATATTTTCTTCATATATTAAATTATTTGTTTGCGTAATTCTATCATTATCATGTCCTATTAATATTTGTTTTGGTATGATAGTATTTACTCCTGTTCCTCCATGTAATGCTTTTAATGTTCCATTGTTGATATTATTTGCGTTTATATTTGTAATATTGCTACCAACGCCTGTAAATTGTAATGCATCTATATTTCCGTTGCCATAAAGTGTTATTTTAGGCGTTATTGTTCCTATTCCTATATTTCCTCTAAATAAAGAATAACCATATATTTCTAATATATTACTTTGCGATATATTAAAATTACTATTATAATTAATTTGTAAATAATTACTTGTATCTTTTGTATATCCAAGAATATTTGAAGAAATTAAAATACCATTATTAAATATATCTCCATTGACATCTAATTTTTTTTTAGGAGTTGCGTTATTAATACCTACATTTCCGTTTTGAGTTATAGTAAAATATTCATTGAATAATAACGAATTGTATGAACTACTTTCAGAAGAACTATTTAATATTTTATAATCATTACCACTTAATCCAATATTCCATACCATTATTTAATATATATATTATTGTTCTCTTATTATTTTTAAATAATATAATTATAGAATTACAATATAATTATGAAAAATATCTGTGATAATGTTATTACTTTAAAACAGTATGGTCCTACTTGTTGGTTTAATAGTATTCTGATGGCTGTATTATATAGTGAGGAAAGTCGTAAACTTCTACTAAAAAAATCAAAAACTTGGAATAACAAAGTACTAATATTTAAAACATTAAAGCATATTTTAGAAAAAAAATATTTACGTTCTAATAATATATATAATGATTATGCGTATTTTGATAAAATTAGACCAGAATATATATTAGAACAATTATATAAATATAATAAGAATAAGTTTACGTTTAATCCTAAAATTAAAAAGGGAGGTTATGTTTCAGCATTATATATTAGAAAAATTTATAAACTATTAGGTGTCAAAGTATTATTTCTTGATTTAAAAGATAATTTATTGTATTATTCCAAATACAATAACACATTTGTTAATAATTCTATTATTAAAAAGGCTTACACTGTTAATATTGGTTTTAAATTTGTTTCTAAAGAGAAGGTTTTAGAGAAGTTTGAAAATCCCGATATTATTATTATTAATTTTACAAAATCTTTTATAAATAAAATACCCGAATATTATAAAGTTCCTATCAATTCACCCTTTTATAAAATAGTATCTTTAGATGATGAAGTTATTATTAATAAAATTAACTACGTACAAGATTCAGTTTTATTAGGAAATTGGAATAAAACTGAAATAGGAGGGCATTCAATAGCAGGAATTAAATGTAAGGGTGAAAAATATGTGTATAACGGATGGACGCGTAGCACAATTGACATACATTTGCAAAATGTTAATTTTACAAAAGATGATTATGATAATGAAAGGCTATGGGTTTCAGAAGTAGTTAATAAAAAGATTATTTATATAAATTTAAATAATAATAAGGTTGTTGATAAATTGCCTATTGACGGTATATTAGTTTCAAATAATATAAATATCCCTTGTGAATTAATGAAATATGATTGGGATGTTGGAAAAAATAGTGAGTTTTGTATAAATATAAAAGAGTGTCTTTTAGATACTCATTCTGATAAAAGTATTAAGGATATTATCAAAAAAAATAAAAACGAACTATGTTTTTCATTTAATAAAGGACCAAGAATCCTTATATATGTTAGCAAGAATAGTATAAATGACATAATAGGAGAAAAGGATAAAAAGAAATGTCCAGAAGGCAAAGTATTGAATCCTCTGACAAATAGATGCATCAATATTAAATCAATAAATAAATTGGCAAAAGAATCATTGAGCAAAATAGACAAGAAATGTCCCGAAGGTAAGGTTCTAAATCCTAAAACAGGACGTTGTATTAAAAAGGAGAACTTTTTGAAGGCCAATATGCCTCAAGAAGTTAAAAAGGTGTCTAAGAAATGTCCCGAAGGTAAGGTTCTAAATCCTAAAACAGGACGTTGTATTAAAAAGGAGAACTTCGATGGAAGCGATAACAGCAAAATATAGTTAGAATATATAAAAGTAATTATTATATATAATATAAATATGAAAATACTCCATTTAGTATTGTATAGTGATAATGATAAAAACTATGTTAAGATGTATGAAGTTTTATCGCCATATTATAAGCGGTTTAGTGATGTGACAACATATTTTTATAAATACAATGAGAATATTACTGATAATATTGAGATAACAGGCAATATAATAAATATCAAGGGGATAGAAAGTTATATACATATACCAGGTATATTAAATAAGACAATTAATGTTTTGCAATTATTCAAAAATAATGGCGAATATGAAAAGTACGATTATATTATCAGAAGCAATATAAGTTCTATTGTAAATTTATCATTATTATCAGAACAGTTAGAATTGAAACCTGTTGAATATTACGGTAGCACTAATGTGGGAGAAGAAAAGGGAATACCCTTTGCTTCTGGCACTAATATAATATTGTCTAAGAAGGGATATATTACATTGGTTGATAATATTAATTTGTTGGATAAAACTTTAATTGATGATGTCAGTATTGCATTTTTATTTGATAAATTAAATATAAAAATTACGAAAGTTGATAAAGCAGGGGGGGGTGGCTATGTAAATGTTCCTCTGGTAAATAGTTATTTAGAATATGAAAAATTAGTCGGTTGCGATTATTTAGTATACCGCAATAAATGCTGTGATAATAGGCATTATGATGTCATTAATATGAATAACATCATAAAAGTGTTAATATCTAAGATCAATTATATGAATATAGGTATGTAAGATAATATTTGCTATTATCTATTTCTTTTAATTTATCAATATTTAATGAATATTTATTTTCATTACAAAAACCTAATATGTTTTCAAATAATAATGTATCATCTTCAAGACCGTTATTTGGATTCGCAAAAATATTTAATATTTTAAAACGACCATTTGCCAATTTTCTTAATAAACATATATAATTTAAATCTGCATTGCTATTATATACTCCTAAAACGATATTGGGTGCCGAGAATCTGTTTTTATTTAGCCATATAGTATCATTTATTATTTTTTCCTGTGATTCTTTGTTATCCTTAGACCATTTATAAAATGATGTATAAACATTATTATAATTTAACAGACATACATTTCTACTATTATAATTTTCATATTTATATATATTATACGGACCTATATTTATCGGATATGAATTGATTAATGATGTATTAAAGAGGTTTACAATAACTACATATATAAAAATGAAAAGTCTTTTCATATATTTTATTATATTATTATAATATACTTATATATTATATTATTTATTCCCTTCTTATATAGATGTAGTAAATTATTTTATTATTTACAATAAAAAGACTTCTAATTTTCTAAAATATAATTTGAGTACATAACTTTATTTTTTTAGAAATTTCTAAAAAACTTTTGAAATATTAGAAAATAAAAAGTTATGTACTCAAATTATTCTATTCATTTTTATAAATATATGTAGTTTATTAAGCCTATAAATTCATCTATAACTATCTATAATCCTATTAAATATTGTATATCAAATGCTTAAAGATTATTTAATATTAATATAATAAATGAAAAAGTCATTACGGCAATCTTGCTATATATCTATTGAAAATAATGAGAATATTGGTTGTCAACTATTTAATATAGCATATTTAATAAATATTTTGAATAAATCTAAAGAAAAAAATATTAATAGGAAGATTGTATTTAGAAAAGGAAATAAAATATATAAAGATACATTATTTGATGGATTATTTAATATACTTGAAGATGATAAATATGATAAAATTGTTTTTCAAAGAAAATCTATAAATGATATTGATATAGAAGACATATGTTATAGTGTAGAAAATATAGAGATATGTGATACATCTTCTAACAATAAAGCAAAAACTTTTACGTATATTGACGATTTTATTAAAGATAAAATAATTAAATTAGTATATTCGAATGAAAATTTGATGTATTCGGCATATTATAAATATAGATATATTCTAGATTTTTTTGGTAATAATACAACTGACGATGATATTGTATTGTTGCATATATTAAAAGATACTGATATAGATTATGATTATTACTTTAATGCCCTAAGTATTATGGAAGAGAAAAATATAAACAAAATTGCTGTTATAACCGATGATATAGGATGGGCTAAAATAATTTTAACAGATATTAATGAATCTTCAATATATACATTTTATTATTTAGATAGTAATGAAAAACACGGTTATGAAACCAATTTTATATTGATGTCAATGTTTAAAAATATAATAATATCAAATAAAAAAGAAGATATGGATAGTATTTGGGCTTCATATATAAGTTATTATGATAATAAAAATATTATTTCTGTTGATAAAAATGTAATACATAAATATATAACAGATATAATATAAATAATATAAATGATTAATAATGATTTATATTTTACTTTTATAAAAATTTCTAGCAATTATAGAAATCTAATAGTGTGTAAATATTGGTATAAAAATATTATTAAAGATATTAAGAAAAAGAAAATAGATTTTTATGATATACAATTGTATAATGCTATAAATAATAAGCATTTATTTTTATTATATAAACCATTTGATAATATAATATTAAATGCTTATAATAATATTATATTAAATATAATAAAAAATGTAATTAACGACGAAGATATTAAAGATAAAATTATGGACAGAATTATAGAGAATTACAAACAATTGAGCATTATTATAGCAATTTACCATAACTATAATACATATAGTAATTTAGAATCACATATTGCTGATGAATATTCTAAAATACTTTGTAAATATTATGACTATAATATTATATTAGCATAATTTAACATTTAATATTTATTGTCATTACAGGACTTAAGAAACCACTATCTTTAAATATAATTCTGTAATGAAAGTGTCTTTCTAAAATTTTATTGAATATTTTTTTAACTTTGTATTTATCCGGACAATATAAACGAACCTCTGCCTTTCCGTTCTTTACTACGGATACGCCTATATTATTAAAGTTTTTGTATGCTTCAAAAGGGTCTTCTATTATTTTTGAATTATCTGTACTATTAGCAGCCCAATAAATTATCTTAGTTCCTTCATCATATTCTGACATATCTATTGAATAATTTAAATTAGCACCTTGAGGATATTTGGGATCACATATTAATGTATTAGGTAAAAATGTTAATCCTAAAAATGGTAAGAAAGTTTCTTTTTTTAATGATAAAAATATAATTATAGATATTATTATTATTGATAAAATGCGAATAAAAATATTATAATCATCATTAAATAATATATATATACTTGTAGTTAACGCATAAAGCATTAAAACGAATACAATAATCATATGTATATATATTTCAGTCTTAAACAGATTATTCATATTTTTTAGAAATCTATTATATAAAAAGAATATTATTATTTATCTTACATAAATACTATCAGCAACTCCCATATTAATACATTCATCGGCATTAAATTGAAGATCTTTGACTAGTAGATCTTTTAGCATTTTTTTATTAATTTTAGTTTTTGTTAGATAAAAGTTATTGATATGTTCTTGAATTTTAATACAATTTTTATAAGTATCGTCAATATAAGCCAATTTACCCCAACAACCCGACCGTAATTCATGAATTAATACATATGAATTTTTACAAACAAATCGTTTTTTACCATGAATACTAATAAGTGTTCCTGCCGAAGATACACTACCATCAATAACCGTATTTACAGGAATACGCGAATTTTCCATACAATCAATAATAGAAAATGCCGAGGATATACAACCTCCATCTGTTGTAATATGCAAAAACATTTCGTTTTTAATATTCTTTTCAACTTCTTCAATCATAAGTTCGCTCTCCAACATTCTAATGTTTTTACAGAGCAAAAAAGAAGATTTTGACGTAATATCTCCGGAGAAATAGATATGATTATTATTTATATATATTTCAGTATCATTACTTGTTTCATCGCCCGATCCTTCGTTTTTTTCCATCAACTTCCTTTTCTTGATTCTTTTAGAAAAATCCATAATATTATATATAAATAGTGTTAAAATCTTATATCATAATATGTAAAATTAATTATTATAATAAATATAAAATATCTCTTAGATATATAAAAAGGTTTTTATTTCTATTTATTATAGATAGCAATGGAATTATTTAATTACTTTATAATAATATTGATAATTTCTATAATTATTCTAATACTATATTTTAATGATAAAATAAAAGCAATGTTATATAATTATTATATCGAGCCGTTCGCAGTAGAGGAAAAGATAGGATTAAAGTGGTTATATCTAGGAAACGTAGAACCTAATGGAAACAAAATTAATAATGAAAAACTTTATATTTTATTGAATTATAAATGGGTTTCTCCTATAATTATTGATAAAGACGAATTAGATTCATTAGGAATTAAAAATATAACTTACGATAGTTATATTGATGTTGATGGTAGATTCTTTAAACCTTATAATATTTCAACGGATAATAAAGATATCGGATTAATGTGGAGAGATTTAGGAATTAAAACTGAGAGATATGTAACAAGTTATTATAAAGAAATTAAGAATGATAAACTTAAAAATGCCATAGATATTAAAGCAAAAGATATTGAAAAAACTAAAAAATATGAAACTATTGATGGTGAAAATATTATATCATTTACACAAGCACAATATAACAATATTAAATCAAGTACGCCATTAACATATGATTCATATATAATAGTCGGTGATGATAAACACATATATCAACCTTATTATAAACATAATATAGTTAAGATAGATGGGGCTTTTTCAGATATTAACATAGAAAAGATATTAACAAGTGGTTTTGATAATTCATTCTTAAAATCCACACCAATAAAAACACATAATATGAAAAACGAAGATTATTTCAATACTGAAATATATAATAATAAAGGTGTGTCAAATAATGAATTACATTTTAATACAGAAACTTTTAATTATAGACAGAGTAATGATAATAGTTATAAATCTATTTTAGAACCAATTGAAGATAATTATCTGCCAACTATTTCAGAGAAATACAATAATGATCCTAAATATCAGGCAGAAAAAACTATAAATCAGTTTGTTATTATAGATATCTATAAGAATATATTAGGGAGACAACCAAAACCGAGAGAAATAGTATTAAATCTTCAAGAATTTTATGAAAAAAATAGTAATGAAGAAAAATTAAAACTTAAACTTTATAATACAAGTGAATATAAAATGATAGTTAAAATGCAGTCAAATGACATAGACCCATCGCTTGTTTCGAATATATCCGAAAAGAATATAATTGATAATTTAATAGTTATCTATAAAAATCATTTTAATAAAATGCCTCACGATAAAATGAGAATTCCTTTAAAACAATCTTATATACATTTACAATTTAATGATTATTTATTTAAAGCAATGTTGATGCATGATAATTATCCTAATTTTGAAAGAGACATTTTGAGAGAATACATCATAAATGATGAAAAATTATTAGAACTTTTTGATAATAATTTTATATTATACGAGTTGCGTTTAATAGCAAACGAATTAAAAAGACGCGAATTATTAAAACGCGAAGCTTTATCGACGCCTGTAGCACTCGCAACAGATGCTTCAAAAAATAAACCTGAATCCGCAAATAGTCAAGATACTAATTTAAATAGTCAAAAACATATTTCAGACATTATGAAAAATAGCGAACCTGTATTTAATATTAATATAACATTACAAGATAAAAATACATCTACACCATATAATACTTCTATTAAACCTAATAATCCTAATAATCCTAATAATCCTAATAATCCTAATAATCCTAATAATCCTAATAATAGATATTCGTCGATAGCATTTAATCCTTCTGATCCTACTGTTTCTTTAAATATTCCTGGATTTTCAGGTTCTGGTACTTCTATAACTTCGAGAAGTTCAAATATATTATATTCAAATACATCGAACTTATATAATAATACAAAATCTTCTAACTACGCAATGAATAGACCTAATAATATGAATGCTATAAATACAAGAATTGACGGTGGTTCAAATATCAATAATATAAATGCTCCTGTATATTCAACAGATGATCTTTACTCTACATTAGAAAATAGTGGAAATGTAGAATATAGTTATACGGATGATACACAAGAAGAACAGATAGTTCCAACGAGAATATATGAACCTATAAATTACAAACAACATTATATGGGCCCTTCTCAATATAGACCAAATGTATGTTCTTATGGAACTAAACAAATAGTTAATCCTATTTATTTAAATGCCGACGGAACAGATTTGCGAGAGGCCATTGAAAATACACAAATAGGTAGTATAATGCCAAAATTTGTATATAGAGAATATGAGAATGTAAAATAAAATGTTTATTATATATAGATATTAAAAATAATAATGTATTTAAGTTTAGATGGTGGAAGCACTAAAGTTTATACAGGACCGAAGAAAGGGAAGTTTTATATTAACAAGAAAGGTAATAAAGTTTATTTAAATCGCAAAATGTTGGAAGACGAAGTTCCTTATAAAAATAAGAAAAAACCCGCTAAACCTGCTAAATCAGAAAAGCCTAAAAAAATTGCGGAAACGGAAGTTATGAATTAGTATTTTTTTTAATATATTTATTAAAAATAGATTGTAATGTCTTCATTAACTATCAATAAGATTATTAAAGATATTGAAGTTAAAAAACTAAAAGAGTTATATAGCGAATTTAATAATGTTATTAAACTTATATCTAAATTTATTATAAAGAAAAACCTTATATTATATGGTGGTCTTGTAATTAATTTATTATTACCTAAAAAACATCGCTTTTATAAAGAGTATACTATTAACGATTACGATTGTTATTCTAAAAATCCTGTAGAAGATGCTTATGAACTTGCTAATTTAATTAAGAAATCAGGATATAAATATATCAAAATTAAAAAGGCTATTCATAATAATACTTATAAGATTTCTGTATTTGGAAAACAATTTTTTGACATTACTTTTATTGAATCTGATATATATGATATTTTATTGAATTATATTAAAAACAGTCAAAAATTTTTGAAATATTACAAAGATAAGTATAAAATTATACCTATAGAAATTGTTAAACAGAACTTATATTTTGAATTAGCAAGACCTATACAATCGGGTTTTAGATGGGAAAAACTATATAATAGATTAGAACTTATTAATAAATTTTATCCGACAGAAAAGAGCGTAGAAATTTTAAAATGTATTCCTATTAAGAAAGAGTATTCAAGTATTGTTAAGGTTTTACTAGAGTATATCAAAAGTAATAAAATACCTATAATAGATAGTTATTCTATTAAAATATATAATGATTGTTCATATTGTTGCTATCGTTTGACAGAAAATTCTATATATATTACTATATTAGTAAAAAATATTATAGAATCTTATAATGATATTAAAAATATACTTAATATTAATAAAAGTGAATATGATATTAAAGTATTAAGGAAAGGTATTAATTCATATAATTTATATAAAGAATATAATATTAAAATTATAAATAAGTCTACTAAACAGCACTTTAATATTGTGAGAATTATTGAAATTAAAAATCAATGTTTTTCAACAACCGTTAAAAATAATTATATCTTAGGAAGTATAGATACGTGTCTTTATTTCCTATATTATAATTATATTAAAAATAAAATATATTATAACAATAACTCTGAAGCAGATGAGAATATCTATTACATTAATCAATACGAAAATAATATAATAAGCAATGTTAAAAATAATATAATTGAAAGATTGAAAAAAAATTGTTTCGGCGATATTGATTACGAAGACGAATTAAAAAATATTTGGAATAAACGCTTAACACTTGAATACATATAATTTATTCTTAGTTAATCTTCTTTATTTTTATCATATTCCATTTTATGAAATATTTTTTTAATACTATCATCGATATCATTGTCTATATCAGAACATGTCTCTGAATCTATAGTACTTTCAGAATCATTAATGCTACTATCATAATCCGCGTAGTTTATCTGGGTATTAACAGCATTTACAGATAATTTTGATTCTTTATTACAGACATGTTCAACATCTTTGTCAGGACCATTTGGTCTAATACTAAAATTATCATTATTTGTATTTTCTGTTATTGATAATTCATAAGGGTCTTTATCAGGTTCGCTATTATCTTCGACGCTATTACTATCGCTACATTCATAAATATTATAATCAACAATAATTATATTTTTTTCATTGTCAAGGATAATCTTATCACTTTTTTTAAGAGTATCTATGAATTCGACCATTCTTATTTTTTTAATTTTTTTCATATTTAAGTTATCATTATCTATGAGAAGTTTAATAGCCTGACTTTGCATACTAATAATAACATCATCATAATATGGCAATATACAATTTAAGCACAAATAAAATGATACAAGAAAATTATAATAAACTGTTTTATAATTGTTTAAAATATTTAAACGCATTTTATATGTAATTATTTATAATATAATATATCATTATCCATATATATTTTTTTTTATAGTATATACACAAATAGTTAATTTAAAAAATTCGTCTACAAATTTATTTAATATATTAAGATTCTTATCGCGTATTTTTATAGTAAATCTTGTACAATTTTGTTCTATAGGATTTAATGTGTATATTGTAGGGTCAGTCCAATTAGAACTTGCTAATGAATAAAAATTTCTAAATCTACTTAAAGCATTTGTATGATAATCTGCGTGATTATATGATATTGCTTCAAAATATTTATGTGTATTAAATGTTGTTGCTGTATTTTTATAATAAAATATTCTATCATAATTATTCAATTCGATATAAAATATATCATCAAAATTTAAAGTTCTATTGCTATTTTTAGTATTTAATACAATTGACGCTTCAATTATCTTTACACTTGATATATTTCTTATAGGATTTTCAAATTTTATATAAAAATCAAATGTGTTAGCGTCATTATATATACCATTTGCCGAATCTAAATGTATTATTTGTTTTTCATATTCTGAAGTATTATTTAAATCTACTATCATACTTTTACTTTAAAATACTCTTTATATTATTATTTTATTATTATTTATAGTATTATATCCCATAAACCACAATATATTTTCTTCGTTTTATATTTATAAATTCGTCATATTTTTGCTACATTATTATATTATTTGTATTTAATGTGATATAGTAATATTTATTTTATAAAAATATATAAAGATTTTACATATAATATATGTATAAGAAAAAGAATAAAAGGTATAATGACAGATAGCAAAGATATTGCCGCAGGTTTTGATATTGGTACTACTACAAGTTGTGCCGCTATCTGGATAAATGATAGAGTTGAGATTATTCCAGATACTCAAACAGGTTCTCGCATCATTCCTTCTTATGTATCATTTAGCGATGAAGAAAAACTCGTAGGTGATGCAGCAAAAAATCAATCTACTATGAATCCTAAGAATACTGTATATGATACTAAACGTTTGATTGGTAGGAAGTTTAGCGACAGCGTGGTTCAGGATGATATTAAACTATGGTCATTTAATGTTACTGGCGATTCAAATAATAAACCTCTAATTAATGTTAAGTATAAGAAAGAGGAAAAGAGTTTCCATCCTGAAGAAATTTCTGCAATGGTTATTCAACGTCTTAAAGAAACTACCGAATCGTTTCTCGGTCATCCTTTGAAAAAAGTTGTCATTACTGTACCTGCTTATTTCAATGATTCGCAAAGACAGGCAACTAAAGATGCGGGAACTATTGCGGGACTCGAGGTTCTTCGTATTATTAACGAGCCTACGGCCGCCGCTATTGCTTATGGTTTGGATAAAACTGATGATAAAAAGGAGCGTAATATTCTTGTATTTGATTGCGGTGGAGGTACTCATGATGTTTCTATTCTTACACTTGATGGTGGTATTTTCGAAGTAAAAGCAACAGGTGGCGATACTCATCTAGGAGGGTCTGATATTGATAATATCATTGTTGATTATCTATGTGATGAAATTAATAAAAAATATAAAAAGAACGTTCGTGAAAATGCCCGAGCCCTTAAGCGTCTAAATATTGCGGCAGAAAAAGCCAAAAAGAATTTGTCATCTTCTACTACTACAACTATTGAGGTAGATTCTCTTATTGACGGTGTTGATTATAATACTAATCTTACTCGTGCAAAATTCGAATCTCTTGCCGATAAAGTTTTCCAACGAACACTTGAACCTCTTGATCGTCTTCTAAAAGATGCTAAAATGAGCAAAAGTGATATTGATGAAATTGTGTTGGTTGGTGGTACTACACGTATTCCTCGCGTCCAAGAGTTGTTGTCGGGATATTTTCACGGAAAGCAATTGAATAAATCTCTAAATCCCGACGAAGCAATTGCTTATGGTGCTGCTGTACAAGCATCTATTCTAACAGGACAAGGAAATAGTAAAACAAATGAACTTCTTCTTCTTGATGTAGCCCCTCTATCTCTTGGTATTGAAACTGCCGGTGGCGTTATGACTAAAATAATTGAACGTAATACTACTATTCCTACAAAGAAATCGCAAGTATTCTCTACATATTCAGATAATCAACCAGGTGTAGATATTAAAATCTACGAAGGTGAAAGAGGGTTTACAAAAGATAATAATCTTCTTGGTAGTTTCCATCTTGACGGAATCCCACCTATGCCTCGCGGACAAGCCCAAATCGAGGTATCATTTGATATTGATGCTAATGGTATTATGAATATTGCGGCAGAAGAAAAATCGACAAAGAAAACGAACAACATAACTATTACAAATGATAAGGGACGCTTGTCTAAAGAGCAAATTGAAGAAATGATTAAAAAGGCCGAAGAATATAAAAATGAGGATAATAAACAAAAAGAACTAATTGAATCAAAAAATGGTCTCGAAAATTATCTATATAATCTAAGAAATTCTATGACTAAACGCGCGGATTCGCCACCAATCCTCGATGAAGTTAAAAAAGAACTTGACCCAATTATTGAGGAAGGTCTTAAATGGTTTGAAGAAAATGGAAGTTCTGATGTTGAAGTATATAAAAATAAGCAAAAAGAACTGGAAGAAAAAGTAAATCCACTAATGCAGAAATTGTATAGTCAAGGAATGCCTGGTGGAATGCCTGGAGGAATGCCTGGTGGAATGCCTGGAGGAATGCCTGGAGGAATGTCTGGCGGAATGCCTGGCGGAATGCCTGGAGGAATGCCTGGAGGAATGCCTGGAGGAATGCCTGGAGGAATGCCTGGAGGAATGCCTGGAGAGGATGAAGATGAAGAAGACGAAGTAGATGAAGTTGAAAATAATAAACCTAATAAAGAAACTGACGAATTAGATTAGATTATTGTCTTCTACTTGCTTCTATTGGCTAATACAGTAATTAATGCGATAATCGCAAATAATAAAACTATACTAATATAACATGCTTGTACAATATTATAAACCCAGTAAATTTCGCGTCTTATATCTTCGCTACATTCACAATTAATTTCTTTTAATTTATTGATAAATATTATAACAATAACGACATTAATTAGTGAAAATATGAAAAATATGCCTCGTATAGCCTTGTAAATTTTATACAAAACATTGTTATCAAATTCTAATATTGAAATATTATTAAAATATATATAAATATTCAATAAAATGTCTATAGATATTATTACTATATTAAAATATAGAAAGTATTTAATATAAGTACGCATATAACTTTCGCTACAAACACAATTCATAGTATCTAGTTTATTAATCCACATTAACGCAGTAACATTTATAATTAATACTATTATACCTAAAAATATTGCCATTATAATCATATTTGATACTATTGAACTAATCTTAATGTGATTAGCATTATTTAAAGATTTTTCCTGCTCTATATTATCTAATCCTTCTATTAAAGAAGGTTTAATTATATTTAAATTAGATTTGCTCATTTTTTTAGAAGATTTAGATTTAGATTTAGATTTAGAATTTTTTACCATATCTATTATAATATAAGATATTAATAATTATATATATATAATTATAATGCAGGGATTGGCAAATTTAGGATTTACATGTGCTATTAATAGTTTAATACAAATTATTTGTCGAAATGATATTATGAGAAATATTATTTTAAATTATGATATTGATAATGATTCTTTATTACACAATTTGAAAGAAATTATAATTTTAATGCATATAGATAATAAATCTATTATACCTAAAAAATTTGTAAATAAATTATATAATCTTTTTGGAAATATATTTAATTATGGAGAACAAATTGATATTACTGAATTATGGATATTTATGAATCAACAAATTATTTCGGAAATTAATAATGAATCTTTATATTATAAATTAATTTTAGATTTTGATATGATTAAAAATAATAATCGCAATATTATAAATGGTTATACATATAATACAGAAATAGATTATAAAAATGCTCTTCTAAATAGCCAATTTTTAAATGAAAAATTCATATTTTATTATATACAACATAATGAAAATAAGATATCTTTATGGCAACAAATAACACAAGGTTTTTTTCTAAATATAACTACATGTAAAAAATGCAATGACACTTTGTTTAATTTCGAACCTTTCTATGCTCTTTATCTAAATATTCCCGAAAATATAAGCAATAATTGCGATAATGCTTGTATTATTAAAATGATTAGTGATTTATTTGTAGATAATCATTATAATAATGATTGGATATGTGAGAAATGCAATTGTAAAACAGAATATATAAAGTCTACGAAAATATGGAGATTACCTAATATATTATTTTTAATTATCAATAGATTTATTAATCCTAATATTAAAAACAATACACCTATTAATATTAATATAGATATGTGTTTCAATAAAGGATTAGTTTTATCAGAACCTTTAAGCGAAAAAAATTATAAATTATCTTCATTAGCATTACATTCAGGAAATGTATCATCGGGACATTATACATCAATTTGTAATACAAACGATACCTTTATATTATACGATGATATAACTATATCTAAAATAGATAATTTTTTAGATAATAATAAAGATGTTTATATGTTATCATACTCATTATTATCATAAATTCTTATTTAATTTATCAGGTATGCCATGTCCAAATAATATCATATAAATTAATATCACTGCGGTTATTAATATACTACGATTTTCTGCGACCATTTCATTTTGTTTAAATACAAAAACCATTAATATATATAATATCAAACCTATTATGCATGAATGTAACAACATCATCAAACCTCTTTCCATATTTTTATATAGTATATCTATTATAATATACTAAAATTAAAATTATAATATACTAAAATTAAAATTATAAAATACTAAAATTAAATATTATTAAATATAATAATATTATAAATAATATCACATAGTCTTTCCCATATATTCCGCGTTTGACATAATATTTTTTCATAACATCAGGATATAACTCACGACCTAATGCTATTCCATTTGATACGGCACTTTCTATACAATTAAATGGAATATAACTTTTACCATTATGTGTTCCAAGATTATATAAATTTTCTATATGTTCGCTATTAAATTTTATATATTTTTCATCAATTATATTATAATAAGCACTATCCTTACATTTCCATGTTTTACTATAATCATCGTAATAATTAGTTGGATTTATAATAGCGTAATAATCCGCGTCAACATTATTTAAGTAACATATTTGTAATTGTCTATATACTTCCATTATCAATTCATTCTCATTACATTCGTTCGCGGTCTTATTATTATATGAACTTATAATATTAGATAATGTTATCATTGCACTTAGTACTGGATATTCGTTTTTTTCAAATTTTTCACAATTCTCTGATAAGTTTAATACTATAATACCCCACTCTGTATTTAATGTTAAACCATTATGTTGCATTATTTCTACATAATCATTAAAATGATATGTTATACATATTACATTTTTATATTTAGTATTATTAACCCACTTCTCGATAACATTATAATCGCCAAATGAATTTTTAATTACTTCATTATTTTTAATAATATTTATTAAAGCTTTTGGCGGAACAGCAAGAACAAGATTAACACATCCGTATTTTTCTTCATTTAATAATTCAACACACGAAACACTGTTATCGATTATATTAATATTTTTAATAGTATTTGAAAGGATAAAATCAACACCTCTATTTTCTAAATGTTTTTTCCATATATTAAATAAATAATAATCTAATGGTTTTGAGGCAACTAATATTTTGCTATTAAACAATACATCATATAATTTTATAAATTTATTTAAACTATATGTTTTAATATTACCATCATCTATATAAACACATATATCATCAATTATATTTATAGATGCTGTAGAAAACTTATAAAATATTAAATAATCATATAATTTTGTATTTTTTCCATAATTATCATTGAATAGATATTTTACATAAGCACATAATAACAAATATTTTTCGTAAAGTCTTAAATTATTTTTAAACATTAGATTTGATATAAAATTATATCTAAATTTTGTAAACAATTCTCTATAATCTATTCCAATATCTTTAATTATATTTAAAAAATTATAAAAAGCCGTCATATATATACGCGGTCCGTATTCAGTATATGCTCCATAATAATCTCTTATTACGCGATGAATACCGCCTATTTCATGTTCTCTGTCTATTATCAATATATTTCTATAAATACTCGTGGATACATGAGCCAGTGCTAATCCTGAAGGCCCCGCTCCCAATATAATAAGATCATAATATTTCATAATATTTTCATCGCTTATCATATAAATATAAATATATATTTA